>ENA-UAOK01000339-UAOK01000339.1-human-gut-metagenome-genome-assembly--contig:-NODE-339-length-27590-cov-6.347521_pt1 | contig 27590 bp, 19 predicted proteins | sample MGYA00243467_ERZ654553 | MGnify/ENA primary metagenome ERZ654553 (study PRJEB26926, sample SAMN06164886) | human gut metagenome | biome: ENVO:00009003; feature: ENVO:2100002; material: ENVO:00002003...
TGCTTTTCGCCATTCTCGAAATGCTGGGGCGGCGTTACGATTTCACGCTCGACGACCCCGTCGGGTCACTGCCCGAGCCGGGGCTGAATGCGGTGTTGTACGGCGATTCCGAGCCGTTGACCATCAACCTCTCGGAGTTCAGTTCTTCGGGCGGCAACCACCTCGTCTCGTGGGAGGGCGTCGCCGAATATATAGGCCGTACCGAAGACGAGGACTCCAAACGCGGCCAGAAATGGCGCGAGCAGTTCCTCGTCTACCGCAAATGTTCGGTCTGCGGCGGTTCGCGCCTCAAGAAGGAGGCGCTCCAGTTCCGCATCGGCGGCAAGAGCATCGCCGACGTGTCGGCCATGTCGATCTCCGAATTTTCGGAATGGGTGGCGCACATCGAGGATTATATGGACGACAAGGAGTGGAAGATCGCACAGGAGGTCGTCAAGGAGATCCGCGAGCGCCTGCGCTTCCTGATGGACGTGGGGTTGGGCTACCTGTCGCTGTCGCGTTCGTCGCGTTCGCTCTCGGGCGGCGAGAGCCAGCGTATCCGCCTCGCCACGCAGATCGGCTCGAAGCTGGTCAACGTGCTTTATATCCTCGACGAGCCCTCGATCGGCCTGCACCAACGCGACAACCGGCGCCTGATCCGCAGCCTGGAGGAGTTGCGCGATGCCGGCAACTCGGTGATCGTCGTCGAACACGACGAGGACATGATGCGTGCCGCCGACTTCATCGTCGACGTCGGCCCCCGTGCGGGGCGCAAGGGCGGGCATATCATGGCCGCGGGTACGATCGACGACATCCTGCGTTCCGATTCCATCACGGCCGACTACCTCACCGGACGCCGCCGTATCGGGATTCCCGAAACGCTCCGCAAAGGCACGGGGCAGCGCATCGTGATCCGCGGGGCGCGGGGCAACAACCTCAAGAACGTCACGGCCGAATTCCCGCTCGGCAAATTCATCTGCGTGACGGGCGTCAGCGGTTCCGGCAAGTCGACGCTCGTCAACGAGACGCTGCGCCCGATCCTTTCGAAGGAGCTCTACCGCTCCTTCGGGCAGCCGCTCGAATACGACAGCGTCGAAGGCATCGGACATATCGACAAACTGGTCGTCGTCGACCAGTCGCCCATCGGCCGTACGCCGCGCAGCAACCCGGCGACCTATTCGAACGTTTTTTCCGACATCCGCAAACTGTTCGAAATGACGCCCGATGCCCAGATCCGCGGCTTCAAGGCGGGGCGCTTCTCGTTCAACGTCAAGGGCGGCCGCTGCGAGGAGTGCCGCGGCGCGGGCGTCCAGACCATCGAGATGAATTTCCTGCCCGACGTCTACGTGCGTTGCAAGGCGTGCGGGGGACACCGTTACAACCGCGAGACGCTCGAAGTGAAATACAAAGGCAAGAATATCGACGACGTGCTGAACATGACGGTCAACATGGCCGTGGAGTTCTTCGAGAATATCCCTGCCATCCACCAGAAACTCCGTGCCATCCAGGAGGTCGGCCTCGGCTACATTACGCTCGGACAGCCCTGCACGACGCTCTCGGGCGGCGAGAGCCAGCGTATCAAGCTCTCCTCCGAACTGTCCAAGCGCGATACGGGGCGTACGCTCTACATCCTCGACGAACCTACGACGGGGCTCCATTTCGAGGACATCCGCCTGCTGCTCGACGTGCTGAACAAACTCGTCGACCGCGGCAATACGGTCATCGTCATCGAACACAACCTCGACGTGATTAAGGTCGCCGACTACATCATCGACATCGGCCCCGAAGGCGGGGCGGCCGGCGGCGAGATCGTCGCGGCGGGCACTCCGCACGATATAGCCTGCTCCCCACGCAGCTATACGGGCGAATTTCTGAAAAAACTGGGTCTTTAGTCACGACTTTAGGCAGTTAGGCACCGTATTTGCATTTTTCATGGCCGTATAAACCTTTTATGTGCTATGAAAAAAACAGTCATTATCGTCGTGAGCGTGCTGCTGTGCGCAGTCTGCGCCACCGTGATCGGACAGAAAAAGATTCTGTCGCCCAAGGAAGAACGCCGCGAGGTGCGTGAGAAGAGACGTGCGGAACGTATCGCAGATTTTGAGAAAACGATGGATTCGGTCATCCTTTCGCGTAACTTCCAGTTCAACCCCCAGACCATGCAGCGGCAGCCGGCCGGCCCCATGCGCCAGATCATCAACCCGGCCTTCAACGTGGGCGTCTGGGACGGCACGATCGACATCTGCCTGCCTTACGTCAAGGGCTATGTGCCGCCTTATTACACGACCATCATCAACTACACGGTTCCCAGCGTGCAGGGCTATACCACCGAGCAGACCCACGAGGGCTGGATGGTAACCTTCTCCACCTCGCTTTTCTCGGCGTCGACCTATACCTTCACCTTCGAGATCTTCTCCCGTACGGGCGGTGCCAACCTGACCATCACCAACCCGTGGTATAACCCCGTGGAGTACTCGGGCACCATTTCACAGCTCTATTGACCATGAGTTCCGGGATGTATCGCCGGACGGGATGCGGCGCCCCCTTCCCGTCCTTTCCGTCGCGGCGGGATGCCGCAACGCAAATCCTTCCCGAACTGCGAGCCCCCGCCCCGGCGGGGGCTTTTGCTCCTGCGGGGCGGGCGGCGCTCCGGATGCTGTGCCTCTGCGCCCTTGTTTTCGGGGTGTCGGGTGCTGTGGCGCAGTCCGCGCAGCCCCAGTTCACGCTGGGCACTTCCGCCGTCGACAGCGTGCCCCAGACGACCGTGGTGCCTGTCCAGCAGCCTCCTGTGCAGGTCGTCGAGCATACGACCGTCTACGAGGAGTCCACGCGCGGCATGACGCGGCCCGAACGCCGTGCCTACCGGGCGAAGCTCTATGCGCAGAAGATCGACTCGCTGGTACAGTCGCGCGACTACCTGTTTTTCCCCAACAGTATGCAGGAGGTGCCGGGCGGCATGATCCGCAGTATCTATACTGATTATTACTTTTTCGGGATGTTCATCGACCACGTCGGGGTGCACCTGCCGACCGAGCGCGGCATCACGCAGTATCTCTACGTGCTCAATTTCGACTCGCCGTCCCTGTCCGATTACCGGGCCGAGCGCCTGGCGTGGGGCTGGCGTATCTCCTTCGGGTTTGCCGACGGCGATACGGCCTACCATGCCGGCTTCGAGGTTTCGACCGCCACAGGCGAAACGGTGCTGACGCTGGCGGCTCCCGACCTTGTCATGCGCTATGTCGGATGGCTCTGGGACAAACGGATCGGCGACCCCAAGTTCCGGCGGCTGGACTGAGTGGCGGCTTCTTCGCGGGCGGCAAACCGAACGGCCGGCACCTCCATAGGTGCCGGCCGTAATTTATGTTTTCCATGGTTCCCGTGCGCCGGGTTCCCGCCGTCCGGAATTCCAAAGTGACTCCCGCTTTCGGCGCACTTCCTGTCCGGCGCACTTCCTGCCTGGCTAACTTCCTGCTTGGGCGTGTGCCATCCCGTTTCCGCGAGCCCTGCTTTTCCGTGAGGCCCGCATTGCGGGCTTTTTTGCGCCTTCCCCGCGGCTACTCCGATACGAGGAACAGCGACCGGGCTCCCGGAAGCGTCAGTTGCAGCCGCGTCCCCTGCGCCGATACCTCGGCGGCGAACGGGGCGTTGTCGCCCGTATGCGGGTCGAAACTGCGCAGTTTTACGGCGTCGCGTAGCAGGATCCCGGCTTCGGCCGTTTCGGTGTCGATATTGGCGAAATAGTAGATATGGCGGCCGCCGCATATCCGGTGGATGTAACGCAGGCCGGGAGCACCGGAAACCGAGACGTCCGGTATGAAATCAGCCTCCAATGCTTTGCGCAGCGATTCCGTGTCGGGTTCGGGCAGGAATAACGCCGGGTTTTTACGTGCCGTGAGCATCTCCTGCACGCGGGCTGCGACCTGCGTTGCCGGTACCTCGAAGCGGGTGGATGTTTCGGGCAGCGCCGTGGTGAAGATCACCCGTCCCCCGGCACGGCGGAACCGTTCCACGGTACGGAGGCACTCCGGCGAGATACATTTCACGCCGGGCAGGATCAGCACCCGGTAGTGCTGGTGGTTGACCTTGTTGTCGAGGTGGAGCATCCCCCTGCCTGCGGGGCAACGCGCCAGTACCTCGGGATGCAGGTAGGTGAAATCGCGTGCGAGCGTGTCGCTGAGCATCGCCGCCACGCGGATGTAATCCGTGCCGGGAAGCTTCACGCCTCCGGCGTAATAACCCTCCGGGCCGTCGAGGTAATGCCCCGCCTGCAACGTCTCGATGGGGTAGAGCATGGCGATGTCCGCCACCGTGCGCCCCTCGGGCTGCAACAGGTAGTTCAGCCGGGCGAGGAAGCGGTTGAATGCGGGCAGCGCCTCGTTATAGAGCGGGTTTCGGTAGGAGAGTTCGGGCAGGAACGTCACGTCTGCGTCGTTATACCATACGGCATGGGGGATAAGCTGGTTGATGCCTTTGGTATATTGCTCCATTGCGATGGTATAGAGTTCCCGGACGGGGATGTTGCCCATCGCCCCGAATGTTTCCGACATGACCAGCCGCTTGTCCCAGTTGGCCGCCGATGAGGATACCACCTTGTAGAAAAGTTCCGCGGGGCGGTCGCCGCCGATCTTGTCGATGCCGGGCACGTCCATGTACTTGCCGCAGAGCATCAGGTCGCCCGCGACGCTTACGGGGTTGAGCACCTCCTCCTGATCCTGGTGTCCGGTGGAGCGTATGCCGTGCGCTGCCGCCCAGTCGTGGATCGTCTTCATGAACCCTTCGGCATAGAGCCGCGCCCGGAACCCGAACAGGTAGTTGCGAGCGGCGGCAGTCCCGGGGCCTGTGTCGTACCACAGGGCGGGGTAGAGCGCTTCGGGCGAAAACCCGTGTGCGGCTTCGAAACGCTCGTTGAAACGCTCCGTCCAGATGCGTCCCTGTGCCCGGTAGAGCGTCGGTTCGTCGCAGAATGTTTCGGTGATGACCTCTCCGAACGCCTCCGGGAACCGGTCGTAATAACGCTGGTGGGTATCCTCCACGAAGAGCTGTACTGCATCCGGGTCGAGGTAGTCCACATTCGGGTCGCCGTCCTTTACGCACATGAAGCAGAGCAGTTTCCATGCTCCCTGGGGCGGTGTCCAGCGTATGCGCCCGCCGGAAATGCGTCCGGACAGGGGGCGTACCTCCCGCGTGAGGCTGTCCATCGCCACGAGCGCCATCAGGCGCCCATCGCGCGGCAGTTCTATGTCGCACTCCGTGCCTGCCGCCAGCGGGTATTCGAATTTGTCGAGCCGTTTTATCGTCGCCTCCGGATGACGCTGCATGAAGCGCGGCGTGCCGTCGCCGTTGATGGCGCCCATGCTGCCGCTCGGGAACCCGTACTCGTCGTAGAGCGACAGGACGAGCCCCGCCTCGCGGGCTTCGCGGACGATCTCCCCGTAAAGTGCGAAATACTCGTCCGAGAGGTATTCCGGTGCGAAATGCCCGCCGAACGGGAGGATGGCGCATCCGCCGTACCCGTCGCGTTGCGTGAAGGTGCGGAATTGTTCCGCGGCCTCCGTCCGTTCGATCGGGGTGTTGTTCCAGAACCAGAGCGGCACGGGGCGGTACGCTGCGGGCGGGTTGCGGAATTCGTCGGCATTCTGTGCCGCACTCCCGGCTGCGGCCAGTACGCAGGCCAGGGTCATCAGTTCTTTTCTCATCTTAACTCCGGGTTGTCGGTTTAACGGGCTGCCTGCGGATCGGAAAAACCTTGGCTCCCCGATCCCGGTTTGGCCTGCATTTTGTATATCAGTGCCACGGCGGAGACGGAAACCCCCTCTTCGCGCCCCTCGAAACCGAGATGCTCTGTGGTCGTAGCTTTGACCGATACCCGGTCATCGCCTACGCCCATTGCACCGGCCATCGCGGTGCGCATGGCGTCGATATGCGGCCGCAATTTGGGCCGTTGCATCCGGATCGTACAATCGACATTCCCGATCTCATATCCTTTTTCGCGCAGCAGCGCCGCAACCCTTCGGAGCAGTATTTTCGAGTCGATGCCCTTGAAGTCGTCCGACGTGTCGGGGAAGTGCATCCCGATGTCGCCCAGCGCTGCGGCGCCCAGCAGTGCGTCGCATACGGCGTGTATCGCCACGTCGCCGTCCGAATGCGCCACGAATCCTTTCGTGTGCGGAATTTCGATCCCGCCCAGCACCAGGGGCAGCCCGTCGGCCAGCGCGTGTACGTCGTATCCGTGTCCTATCCTGAAATCCGTCATAGAGTTCCGTATTTTCCCGTAAAGATAGTGGAAGCGGAGTGCAAAAGCAAATTTCGGCCGTCGCAGCCAGCCGGAAATGCAAAAAACCGGACGCGGGATACCGTGAATTACGCTGTTTTTGTTATATTTGTATTTGAAAATCTTCGGCCGGAAGAATTCTTGCAGATGCCCCATCTTCGAAGCGTCTTTCTGCCGTTGTAAATATTGTCATGGAATGGGCGGAAATCGAGGGGCGTGCGCCCGGTGTTACAGCCGGCGGCAACCCGACGATGTGCCTGTAAATTATATTAGGAGATTATGTCTGAAATAGTAAACCTTGAACCCCGGATCGTGTGGGAGCAGTTCGATGCCATCACACAGGTTCCGCGCCCCTCGAAGAAGGAGGGCAAGATCATCGAATTCCTGGTCGATTTCGCCCGGAAGCACAACATCGAGTATAAGAAGGATGCCATCGGCAACGTGGTGATGCGCAAACCCGCCACGCCGGGCTTCGAGGATCGCCCGGCGGTTATCCTCCAGTCCCACATGGACATGGTCTGCGAGAAGAACTCCGACGTGGAGTTCGATTTCGACAACGACCCGATCCGCACGCACATCGACGGCGGGTGGGTCAGGGCCGAAGGTACGACGCTGGGTGCCGACTGCGGCATCGGCATGGCTGCCGCACTGGCCGTCATGATCGACCCCGCGGTGCAGCACGGGCCCGTCGAGGCGCTCTTTACGGTCGACGAGGAGACCGGCCTTACGGGGGCTTTCGAACTGGGCGAGGAGATGCTCACGGGTAAATACCTTATCAACCTCGACTCGGAGGACGAGGGCGAGATCTTCATCGGCTGTGCCGGCGGCATCGACACCATCGCCACGTTCCGGTATGCGATGGAGGAGGCGCCGAAGAACTACTCCTTCTTCCGCGTCGACGTCTCCGACCTGCAGGGCGGGCACTCGGGCGATGACATCGACAAGGGACGCGTCAATTCCAACAAGACCGTCGCACGCCTCTTGTGGGACGGCATGCAGTCGTTCGAACTGAAGCTGAGCTATTTCAACGGCGGCAACCTGCGCAATGCGATCCCGCGCGAGGCGTACGCCATCTTCGGCATCCCGACACGGTTCAAGTCCGAGTTCGTCAAACGCTACGACCTCTTTGCCGCCGACCTGAAAGCCGAATTCCGTTTCCGCGAGCCCAATTTCAAGATTACGCTCAACGAGATGCCCGAGGTCGACCAGGTGCTCGATGCCCGGACGCAGTTCGGGCTGGTCTACTCGCTGGTGGGCGTTCCCAACGGCGTGATCGCCATGTCGTTCGCCATGCCGGGGCTGGTCGAGACTTCGACCAACCTCGCTTCGGTGAAATTCGAGGGCGACAACCGCATCGTCGTCACCTCGTCGCAGCGGTCGTCGGTCGAGAGTGCCAAGACCTATGTCATGCAGATGGTCGAATCGGTATTCGCCCTGGCCGGTGCCGACGTCGCCCATTCCGACGGTTATCCGGGCTGGGCGCCCAACCCGCAGTCCGTACTGCTCGAAAAGACCGTCGGCGCCTACGAACGCCTGTTCGGTGCGGAGCCCAAGGTGCGTGCGATCCATGCCGGATTGGAATGCGGCCTGTTCCTCGAGAAATACCCCGAACTGGAGATGGTTTCCTTCGGCCCGACGTTGCGCGGCGTGCATTCGCCCGACGAAAGGCTCGAAATCGCCACGGTTCCCAAGTTCTGGGATTTGCTGCTCGAAGTGCTCAAGACCGTCTGACCCGCCCGCGAACGCGGCAAATCCCGCCACGGATGCACGGTTCCCGGATGCACGGTTCACGATAACGGCCCCGTCTTTGCGGGGCCGTTGCCGTTGCGGGTGGTGACGCGGTTATTCTCCCGCTGGCCTTACCACTCCCGTGAACTTGACCACGGGATATGCCAGAAGTTCGTTCGAAACCTGTACATGGCATTTGTCCGTGTCCTTGTACAGCGTTATTATTACCTTCCTGTCCTGGGAATTCGCCGGCCCGGTCATCCTCATGCAGAACTGCATGTCTCCGTTCTTTTTCCGCTTTTCCAGCGTTATTTCCGCCGTGTCGTCCGTTATGGTCAGGTTGCCCAGCGGTGTTTTCGGAAAGAGGTCGGGGGTGAAACTGATAACGCCCCGTTTGCCCTCCATGGATATGTAGTTGCCCGTGGATGACTTGACCGGGGATTTGTCCTCCGGGAGGTAAAATTCATTCGCCTCGATCACGAACCGCCCCTCTTCCAGTGCCTTCGACGCTTGTGCGTGGCGGATCTCCCCTCCGGCCGCTTCGCCTTGCCGTCCGGCTGCCGGTTTTTGCGCTGCACATCCTATTATAGAAAAGAGTCCGCAGGTCGCTGCCGCAAAAGCTATGAACAGGCTTTTCCGGAGTAAAAAAAGTTTTTTCATGGCGGTAAATTTAAAGGATTAATGAAAGGATTGTGAAGCATGTGTTTTATATTGTTCACAATGTAATTAAAAAATATGAGTAAAACAATCATTTTATTCATATTTTTGCCGGGTTATGAAATCCGTGCGGTCGATGATCCGGGCACCTGTCCGAATGGATCGGGCAACCGATGGACGCTCCGGGTGTTCCCGGCAGGGCGCTGCACGGCAGGCTGCAAATAACAGAGGGGCTGTCCGGCAAGTCCGATTTTACGATTTCACCCCTGCCGGAACAAACTCCGGCAGGGGTGACTTCTGTTTCCGGCTGCTTGTGCGGCAGTCCCTTTTCGTCGATATGGATGCCGCGCCCGGAAGCCGTATACGTCGTCCCTTGCAGCAGGGGAAAGACGGTCGCGTAAATGCCGCGATGATTTCCGCGATGATTCCTGGAATGATTTCCGCGATGATTCCTGGAATGATTTCCGCGATGACTCCTGCGATGATGGCCCACGCGGTGATGCCGGCGTCCGGCGTATCGGGCCGGATCGTCGGCGGGGGATTACATCCCTCCTCCGCCCTGTGCGCCGCCGGTGCTTCCGCCGCCACCGCCCTGTGCGCCGCTGCTCATGTCGTCGTTGCGGATCGACTTGGCAGTGCGTTTCACCCCGACGTTCTGTTTGCCGAAGCGGTAGCTGACGCGGAAATAGAGGCTGCGGCACGCATACCTGTATTCGCTCCAGCCGCCGAAGGTCGGCGTGTCCGAGGTGTTCCTGTTCCTGCGATATTTCTCGAAGGGGTTGTTGCACATGATGCTCAGGTCGAGCTTCTTCTTGAGGAACTGCTGTTTAATGCCCATGTAATAGTAGTAGTAGCTTTCCGATTTGCCGCCGAGCCACGCATACCCCGTCGAATAATTCTCACCCAGCATAAGCCGCGCCTCCTTCCAGAGCGCGAAGTCGAGGTTGAGGTTTTGGCTGAACGTGAACTGGTCGGTGTGGATGTCCATGGCGTCGAAATCGTTCTGCGAATACCTGCCGTTGTAGCTCAGCGAGAGGTTGACCTTCTCCGACGGGCGGTACGAGAACGAACCGTTGAATCCGTAGCTGCGCGAACGGACGTCGTTGCTGTAGGTGGTGTTCGTGATGCCGTCCCCGTCCGAGAAGGAGTACGACGACATGTTGTTGTTCGACAGGAACGTGTTGAGTGCGAAGGTCATGCTCCATTTTGCGGCATAGTGGCCGTACTGGAGGTTGATCGTGTGGTATACGGCCGCTTCCAGTCCCGGGTTGCCGTACGACAGCCGCGTGGGGTCGGTGTCGTCCTCGGCCGGCGAAAGCATGTAGATGCCCGGGCGCTGGAGCCGCTGCGTGTAGGAGAGCGAAATGTTGTGGCTCACCTTGGGGATGAATGTTAGGCTCAGGTAGGGCACCACGTTGAACTGGCGGTTCGAAAACGAGTAGGTGCCTTTGGCGGTCTCCTCCACGTCGGCGTCGTTCCATGTCCGTTCCATGCGCGCCCCGAGGCGTCCCGACCATTTGGTGTAGGTGAATCCGTATCCGGCGTAGATGCCCAGCACGTGCTGGCGGTAATCCATGCCCGTGAATTTTATTTTTTCAATCGGGAATGTGCCGTATTCGTCGCTCTGCTTGTTGTCGGTGTCGGAGGTGCTGTTGCGGTAGATGTGTTTCAGCCCCGCCTCGATCTTGTGGTGCTCCGACAGCGGGTTGGCGTAGTCTACCTGCACGGTGTTGCCCGTCATGCGGTTGTCCGCATCCTGCAACGCCCTGTAATTGTATCCGTCGTTGTATATCCGGTCTGTATGGCCTTTGTCCGGGTCGATCTCGACTTCATCCGATATGGTCAGCGTATGCCCCTCCTTGCCGAAGGTGTGTTCGTAATTGAGCGAGACGCTGCCGCCCATGTAGTTCCATTTCTGGATGCTGCGGCTGCCGTATTCCAGCAGCGGGTTCATCTCGGGGTCGAGGATCGCGTTCGTGCCCAGCGATTTGTAGCGGCTGCGGCCGAGCCACAGCCACCCGTTGAGCGTGATCAGGTTGAGCGTGTCGGGCTGGTAGCTCATGTCCAGTCCGACGTTGCCGTAACGCGAGCTGCCCTTGTTTTCGGAGTAACTGCGGTTGTAGCGGTTCTCCGAGTCGTAATTTTCCTGCCACGACTCCGATTCCGAGGGGGTACGGCCCCCGTCGTAGTAGCCTGCATAGCCCATGATGCTCGCCGCGAACTTCCCGGCCTGGATCGAGAGGCTGGCGTTGCCGTTGTAGGCCGGGTTCTCCAACACCGTGACGCTCGCGCCGACGCTGCCGTTGTATCCGTGGAACTGCTTCTTGCGTTGGGTGATGAGGTTGATGATGCCGCCCACGCCTTCGGCTTCGTACTTGGTCGAGGGGTTGGTGATGACCTCTATGCGGCTGATCTGCGAGGCGGGCATGCTCTGGATCACGTCCTTGAAATTGTTGCTCATCGTTGCCGAATTGCGCCCGTTGAGCAATATCTTGTAATTGCTCTGTCCGTTGAGCAGGACGTTGCCGTCGCCGTCGAGCGAGAGTTGCGGAACCTTGCGGATGATTTCGTCGAGTGTGCTCGTCGAAGCCTGCGGGTCGTCCTCGACCGAGTAGGTGGTCTTCTCGGCGTCGGCCATTACGAGCGGTTTCTGGACTTCGATCACCACGTCGCCGACCTCGACGCCCTGCGTGATGGCGATCTTGCCGAGCGCCTTGCCCGATGCGGGCACTTCCACGGCCTGTTTGTAGGGCGTGTAGCCTACCATCGTGATGCAGAGCTGGTAGTCGCCCGTTTCGGGGGCTTTGAGCGAGAAGCGGCCGTCGGTATCGGCGGCTACGGCGTTCACGACCGTGGCCGAGTCGCGCTGGAGCGAGACGGTGGCATAGCCGACGGCTTTGCCGGAAGCCGAATCGGTGACCGTCCCGGTCAGGGTGTTGGGTTGTTGCGCGGCAGCCGGATGCAGACACAGCAGCATGACTGCCGACAGCAGGAGAGCGAGGGCTTTTTGCATGTCAGGACACTTTGAGGTTTCACAAATATGGGGCTTGTTTTCCGATTTTCCAAATTTGCGGACGGCATTCACCCCCCCCCGTGTGTAATTCGGATTAATGTCATGTAAATCAGTAGATTGACTGTTTCCGGAAAATGTAAAAAATCTTCGGCCGTTATAACCGTTGCAGCCGGCGTACTCCGGCAGTTTTTAATGTTGATATTAAAACATGGTTAAAATAGTTATATTTGTATTCTGAAAAGTCCCTGTGCATGCTCCGCAAATACGCTCTTACCGTGGTTTTCCTGTTCGTCGTGTGCGGAGCTGCGGCCCAGCTACCCGACGACGAATACTATCCCTATGGCACGGGTTATGAGCAGCGTACGCCCATCGTGCTTACCGACTCCTCGCTTTTCTACCGGGCAATCCAGACCATGCCCGACCTCTACGGCAGCATTTCGGCCTTCAATCTGCCCTACATCGCGCTCGGCCGCCGCGGGCAGCATTACTCCTCGGAGGCGGCCTCCTTTTCCGGGTTGGGGATTTCGTCCCGCTATTTCGGTTCGCTGCGGCTGCTCGGGGCTCGGGAAGAGCGCCGTGCCGGGATCGCGGCATTGCCCGAGGCCATCGGCGGTGCCGGCGGCGTGCGTACCTTCCGGTTCCCCGGGGCGCTGGCCGAACCCTCCTGCCATGCCTCCGTCAGTTTCACCGACCGCAACTACCTGGCCGGGGCGAAACTCGCCTATGCGCGGCCTGCGGGACGGGGCTGGGATGTCGCTGCCGCCGTCGAGGCCCGCACGGGGCGCGACATGCACGTCGAAGGCGTCTTCACGAATGCCCTGACGGCGGGATTCCGTGCCGCCAGGCATTTGGGCGAGGGCCATACGCTGGGATTCCTCCTCATTGTCCCGCCGTCGGTACGGGGCACACGCCTTTCTTCGGTCGAAGAGGCTTTCCGCCTTACGGGCGACAACCTCTACAATCCGGCCTGGGGTTTCCAGGACGGCAAAGTCCGCAATTCGCGCGTGCGGCGCGAGTTCGTGCCGCTGGCCGCCGCTACGTACTGCGTGCGGCTGTCGCCCGCGACCTGGCTCGACATGGCTGCCGGGGCCGAATACGGGGTGCGGAAATACAGCGCCCTGGGGTGGTACGACGCCCGTACGCCCATGCCCGACAATTACCGTTACCTGCCCGGCTATACGGGCGACCGGGAAACCGAACTGGCATGGCGGTCGAACGACGCGCGCTATACGCAGGTCTGCTGGGACGAGCTGATCGCCCGCAACCGCATGGCGGGCGGACATGCCGTCTATACGCTCGAAGACCGCGCCGAACGTATCCGCAACCTCGGTTTCGACGCCCTCTTTACGACCGCGCCGGACGAGCGGCTGACGCTCCGCTACGGCTTTTCCTACCGCCATGCCCGCACGCGCAGCTACAAACAGATGCGCGACCTGCTGGGGGCGGATCATATCACCGACATCGACCAGTACCTCGTGGACGACGACACCTATGGCAACCTCCTGCAAAACGACCTGCGCCATCCCGGCCGCACCGTCCGCGAGGGCGACCGTTTCGGCTACGACTATGCGCTCTCGACGCGCGAGGCCACCGTCCGCCTGTCGGCCGAGTACCGTTCCGACCGCCTTCGTGCCGACGTCGCCCTCGCGCTGGGCGATGCCGTCGTGCTGCGCCGCGGGTATTATGAGAAAGAGCTCTTCCCCGGGACACAGTCCCTCGGGCGCTCGCGGCGGATGGGGTTTACGCCCTATACGGTCAAGGCACTGGTGGGGTGGGCTTTTTCGCCCCGCAGCTACCTCGAAGCATCGGCCGCAGCCGGGGCTGCGGTGCCCGATGCCGCCGACCTGTTCTACCAGCCGTTGTATAACAACCGTACGGTCGACGACCCCGCTGCCGGGCGTTTCTACGCCGCCGAGCTCAATTTCACCCGTACCGGCGAACGGCTTTCGCTCCGCATTACGGCCTTCGCCGTCGCCACGCTCGACGGCATCCAGTCCCGCCGTTATTACGACGACATGGCGGGTGTTTACAGCGACATGGCCGTTACGGGCATCGGACGCATGGCCTGCGGCGTGGAGGCCGCTGCCGACCTCCGTCTGGCATACCGCTGGAGCCTTTCGCTCGCCGCTTCGGGCGGGCGGTACAAATATATCCGCAACCCGCGCGTCACGGTCATCTCCGACGTCGACAATTCGGCCGTCGACACCCGTGCCGAAAGCCACATGGGCGGTTGTACGCTCGGTGCCGCACCCCAGCTTACGGCTTGCGCCGAACTCTCATATTTCGGCCCCCGGGGATGGGGTTTCCGTGCCTCGGCGGGATATGCGGGGCTGCGTTACGTCGAGCCTGTGCCCCTGCGCCGTACGGCACGCATCGCGCGGCAGGGCGGCATCACGCGGGAGATGTTCGATGCCTTCACGCATCAGGAGCGCCTCGGCGACGCCTTCACGTTCGACGCCTCGCTTTTCAAATCCTTCTATTTCGGCCGTTCGCGGCTGACCGCTTCGCTCATGCTGCGCAACCTGCTGGGCGATGCCGATACGGTTTACAGCGGTTACGAGTCGCTGCGCGTCCGGCGTATCCGTTCGGGCGACGCCCTCTATTTCGCACCCCACGCCACGCGCTATACCTATGCTTATCCGCGTTCGTTCTATCTTACGATCTCTTATAAATTTTGACCCGGAAGTGAAAAATCGCCGGAATATTTTGCTGTTCCGGATAAAATCCGTAAATTAAAAGGCAAAAAACCTAAAAAACTTCAAGCCTTATGATTATCGGTATTCCCAAAGAGATCAAGAACAACGAGAATCGCGTTGCCCTTACCCCCGCAGGCGCCCAGGAGCTCGTCAAACGGGGCCACACGGTTTATGTGCAGGCTACGGCCGGTGTGAACAGCGGTTTTGCCGATGATGCCTATACGGCGGTAGGGGCCGAGATACTTCCCACGATCGGGGATGTCTATGCCCGTGCCGAAATGATCGTCAAAGTCAAGGAGCCCATCGCCCCCGAGTACAAGCTGATCCGCAAAGACCAGTTGGTCTTCACGTTCTTCCATTTCGCCAGCAGCGAACCCCTTACCCGCGCCATGATCGACAGCGGGGCGGTATGCTGCGCCTATGAGACTGTCGAACGTGCCGACCGCTCGCTGCCGCTGCTGATCCCGATGTCCGAGGTCGCAGGCCGTATGTCCACGCAGGAAGGGCGCTATTTCCTCGAAAAACCCCGCGGCGGCAAAGGCAAGCTGCTGGGCGGCGTCCCGGGGGTGAAGCCTGCCAGGGTCTTCGTCATCGGCGCCGGTGTGGTCGGTACGGCAGCTGCGCGGACAGCCGCGGGAACGGGTGCCGACGTGACGATCTGCGACATTTCGTTGCAGCGCCTCACCTACCTGGCCGACGTGATGCCCAAGAACGTCAAGACCCTCATGTCTTCGGAATATAACATCCGCGAAGAGCTTAAACATGCCGACCTGGTGATCGGCTCGGTGCTGATCCCCGGCGCCAAGGCTCCGAAGCTCGTCACACGCGACATGCTCCGGGAGATGGAGCCAGGCTCGGTGATGGTCGACGTGGCCATCGACCAGGGCGGCTGCTTCGAAACCTCGCGTCCCACGACGCACGAAGACCCCGTCTACTATGTCGATGGCATCCTGCACTACTGCGTGGCCAACATTCCCGGCGCCGTGCCTTATTCCTCGACGCTTGCGCTCACCAACGCCACGCTTCCCTACGTCGTCCAGCTCGCCGACAAGGGCTGGCGCCGTGCCTGCAAGGAAAACCGCGAACTGGAACTGGGGCTCAACATCGTGCAGGGCAAAGTGGTCTACCGGCCCGTTGCCGAAGCCTGGGGGATTCCCTGCGAGCCGCTGGCGCTGTAACGTCCCGGCCTCGGATCATGAAGCGGAGCGACAAAACGATCGCTCCGCTTTTTATTTTGAAATCCTGATTTTTTATCGTATATTAGACGACACCATCCATAACCCGCCTGCCTATGATTATATCCTTTGTTCTCTGATTGTTGCGTCCGTTATCCGGTTCTCTGCTTGAATTAGTTAACCTTGAAATCTCGTCTCCGAATGCAAAAAAGTTGCCGTTACTTTTTAGTGTGTGTCATTGCTGCCGGATTGTTCGCTTGCGTACGGGAACCGCACGAGGCTTCTTCCGGTTCCTCCCCGCAACGTGCATCCAGACTTTCTGTCGATGAAGCCCGGGCTTTCTTCGAAAAAAACCTGCCGTCGGATGTCACCCGTGCGTCGGATGCCGTGCCGACGGGCCCTTTTGTCGTGGAAAATGTGCTTCCCGACTGGGAGGGTGCCGAACAGTCGTCGAACAAGCGTATCGCCTGTGTCGACGTTCCTGCGCAGACCGGAAGCGAATTCCTGATTAAACGCCGCCGCGCCGACGAGACGTTTTACGGGGTGCGCGCCTACGGTAAACTCCTTGTCGTGAAATCCATGCAGACGGATTCCCTCTCGACTTATATGCGTTATCTCGTTCCCGACGAGATTTATGCGACGTTCTATGACGGCGATCTGAGCAACCTGTTTGCCAATTGCGAGGATCGCGGCGATTACTGCGGATTGGAGCTGTATACCACCCTTGACGGCGCCGTTGTGGCTGCCGCCCGCTATTATGAGGGCACACTGCTCGCATCCGTCTTTATCTGCGATACCCGGATGTCCGAATTCGAACGCTCCTGGCGGCTGCGGAATCTGTTGGCGGGCGTCTATATCAACCGACGGATCGTCGGCCCGACCCGTATGACGGACGATTGGGATTTTGGCGGTAAAACCTGTTTCTACGACTCCCGGGGAACGCTGTATTACGTCGATTATATCGACGGAGTCGGATATGCCACCGTCGATGTCGATGGTACGCGCGGTCCGTGTATCGATGGTATCGAGGATGTAAATCATTTGGGGGGCGGTTTTCCCGGCGGTGGAAATAATGATGCCGGCAACTCCGGTAATGCTGGAGGAACCGGAGAAGCTGGAGATACTGGGGGCGGTTCCGGAGGGACAGGTGGGACTATCAATGGCAATACCGCCACTTCGGGGAATTCGGGTTCGGATATTCCGGTGGGAGGAGACGACGAACAGAATATCGGTGGTACTGATCTGCTGCCGGGATTGGTCAATCCGTTGCCAGATCAGGAACCACTCCTCGATTTGCGCTGTCCTGTCTGCGGGAAACATCCGTGTATCTGCATTAAGGAGGTCGATTGTGAAAACCTGGCGCCCCTGGCGGGTGATAATTCTGTTGCGACGAGTTCTTTGTATAACGAAGTTACGGGACTTGCGCAATTTTCCGAATTCCTGAACGCCATTTCTAAAAATGGCTCCGTCGAATACGGCGCTGCAGGATATCGCGAAACAGACGGAACCATGCACCTGATGGAGCCGTATACGAATAATCTAACGAATAGAGTTAATATTATTTTGGAAGCTCATGTGGACAATGTGACATTTATTCATAATCATCCGCAAGGTACTGCCTGCTCTCCACAGGACGTGACCTCATTGGTTGCATTGTATGAAAAATATGGTAATTCTATGAGGAGTGCTTATGTAGTGACTACAGAAAATGTATATGTTTTGTATATTTATGACGAAACATTGGTGCGTAAATTTTATAATTCGGGTGCGTTTTTCGGGTTTGGACGCCTATATCGGGAAGCGGAAAAATGTTTGCTGGATCAGGGATACGATTCTTACGACGCCAGGCTTTACTCCATTGCCTATTTATTGGAAAAGCACGATACGGGTATTGCCATACTTTCTCAGTCCGGGACAGAAACCTCTTTCCACCAGCATAAGACCACCGCGCAGAAAGAAACGGCGTCGCTTCCGGTACAAGTAATAACCTATAAATGTAAATAATTATGAAAAAGTTCTTATTGTTAGCTGTTCTGTTTTTCACGGGCATGCACGCCTATTCCCAGAATCCCTATCCGCAGGAATATGACGGTTACCGCCCCTGGTCTGCATTCAACCAGGACACAGTCCGTTATTTGCAATATAATTGGGGGCTTCAAGTCACCGACACATATCTCGATATTCCGCTATCTGAATTTTTTGCAATTTTCGAACTCCCGATTTATGATGTCGAAATTCGTTGTACTACTCCGGGCGGACGAGCCGAGGTCGGCTATATTCGGTTATGGTTTCAACCGTATGAAAAAGCATATAAATATTGGAAAGAGTCCGGAAGTTATGGAAGTAAATATAGTATTATGGTGTATAGTATCATGTCGGAAATCGACAAATATTCGATGCTATACGAAGACTTGCAGCCTTATATCCCGACCCTGAAAAGGGACGGGCTGACGATCGTCCCCTGGAAAGACAGTTATAAAGAGGCTCTCGGCCCGTTTATAGCAGCATGGGTACGATATTTTTACGGTGTTTGATATGCGGTGGATTTTATTGTTTTCGATGCTTGTTTCGGGGCTGCATGTCTATTCTCAGAATCCCTATCCGCAGGAATATGACGGTTACCGTTCTTGGTCTACGTTCAATCAGGACACAGTCCGTTATTTGCAATATAATTGGGGGCTTCAAGTTGGCGGCGCAGACATCGATGTTCCGTTGTCGGAATTTTTCAAGGTGTTCGAGCTTCAGATTTGTGATGTCGAGATATTTTGCACTACTCCCGGTGGAAGAGACGAGGTCGGCTATATCCGTTTTTGGCTGCAGCCGTATGAAAAAGCATACAAGGAATGGAAGGAAGCCGGGGGGTACTCAAGTAAATATAGTATTATGGTGGATAGTATTCTGCCTGAAATCGACAAATACTCGATGCTATACGAAGAGTTGCAGCCTTATATCCCGACCCTGAAAAGGGACGGGCTGACGATCGTCCCCTGGAAAGACAGTTATAAAGAGGCTCTCGGCCCGTTTATAGCAGCATGGGTACGATATTTTTACGGTGTTTGATATGCGGTGGATTTTATTGTTTTCGATGCTTGTTTCGGGGCTGCATGTCTATTCTCAGAATCCCTATCCGCAGGAATATGACGGTTACCGTTCTTGGTCTACGTTCAATCAGGACACGGTTCGCTACCTACAATATAATTGGGGCCTTAAAGTTGTCGGTGTATATAACGATGTTCCGCTATCCGATTTTTTCGATGTATTTGAACTGCCAATTTGTGATGTCGAAATTCGTTGCACCACTCCTGGCGGAAGGGCCGAGGTCGGATATATTCGTTTTTGGCTGCAACCGTATGAAAAAGCATATAAGGAATGGAAGGAATCCGGAGAGTATTCAAGTAAATACAGCGTTGTAGTATACAGTGTGATGTCGGAGCTCGACAAATATTCGATGCTATACGAGGACTTGCAGCCTTATATCCCGACCCTGAAAAGGGACGGGCTGACGATCGTCCCCTGGAAGGATAGTTATAAAGAGGCGCTCGGATCTTTTATTGCTTCTGGTATACGGTATCTTTATGGTGTTTAATATGCGGTGGATTATATTGTTTTCGTCGATAATCTTTTCGGTACATGTTGCTTTTGGGCAGAACGCTTTCCCCAAGTACGAAAGTTACAAGTCTCTGTCTTCGTTCAGTCAGGACACGGTTCGCTACTTGCAGTATAATTGGGGAATTAAAACGGGTGGTCTTAAAACCACCCGCTTTTTTCGTATATTTGGGCGATGATCCGGAAATTGCTGCTCATACTCCGCTTTTATTATTCGGCCATGTTCTTTTTTTGCATGGCCGTGAGTATCGGGTTCGCATGGGTGGTCTCCAACCACGGCCCGACAATCATCCCGTGGTGCCTGTTAGGCAAGGCGGCGGTCTATCCGCTTTATCTCTATGTCTGGATCGTCCAGCGTTACGGTGACGAGTTTTTCTACTACCGCAACCTCGGCGTGCGGCGCCGCGAACTGCTGGGCGTGAGTTGCGGCGTGGACTTTATCCTGTGTTATGTGTTATTGAAACTGACGGCCGCCTTCCTTTATGAACCCCTCTGAGAAACATATCCTCGAGATCGACTCCGTGGAGTTGTCGTTCGGCGACCGGCGCATCCTTTCGGGAGTGTACCTCGCCGTCGAAACGGGCGGTGTTACGGCGGTGCTCGGCCGTAACGGGTGCGGCAAGAGCTGCCTGATGAAGATACTGTGCGGTTCGCTGCGGGCGGATTTCCGGTCGATGCGCATCGACGGGGTATGGCATGACCGTTTCCGGGCCGACGAGGTGCGTTACCTCGCGCAGCAGGGTTTTATCCCGGGCTGGCTGACCGTCGACCGGGTGCTGCGCGATTTCGGGTTGCCGTGGGACGACCTGCTGGCATGGTTCCCGTTGTTCGGCAAACTGCGCGGTACGAAGATCCGCGCCCTGTCGGGCGGTGAGCGGCGTATTCTGGAATCCTACCTGATTCTGCGCAGTCCGACGCAATTCGTCATGCTCGACGAACCTTTTTCGCAGGTTGCCCCGCTGCATGTGTCGACGCTCAAGGCGCTGATCCGGCAGGAAAAACCCTCGAAAGGCATTCTCCTGACCGACCATATGCACCGCCATGTGACGGATATCGCCGACCGCCTCTACGTGCTGGCCGACGGCCAGACCCACCTTGTCTGCGGCGGGGAGGATCTGGTGCGCTACGGATACCTCGCACACCTGTAATGTTTTTCCGGGAACTTATCCCGTGATCCATTTTTTGAACTCCGCAGCCCGGTTCTTGCTCAGGAATACGGGCTCGGGCGTCTCGGTATCCATCGAAACCAGCAGGCGGCTGTTCGACCATACGACGATGCTTGTGATGTGCTCCCTGGCGACGACGTATTGTTTGTTGACCCGGCAGAATGCCCGGGGATCCATGTCGTCGCAGATGCTCTCCAGCGTCTTGTTGTAGGCATAGTTGCTGCCATCGGCGAGGTATACCCTCGACGTCTCCTTGGTCGAATAGAAAAAGGCGATTTTCTCCGTCGGGATCGGCAGCAGTTTGTCCTTGTAGGCCACCAGGATGTTCCTGCGGGAATTCGTCCGCTGGCAGGAAATCATTTCATACAACTTCTCGATATCCGGGAGTACCTGCGGCCGGCTGAGCTTCCGGTATTTTTCCAGTGCGCGTTTCACCTCGTCGATGGCGAGCGGTTTGAGCAGATAGTCCACGGCGTTGACCCTGAAGGCATGGATAGCGTACTCGTCGTAGGCGGTCGTGAAGATCACGGGCGCCTCGACGGCCGTCCGCTTGAATATCTCGAAAGCCGAACCGTCGGACAGATGGATGTCCATGAAAATCAGATCCGGGGCGTGGTTCTTTTCCAGCCATGCGACGCTTTGCATGACACTCTCCGTCGTGCCCGCTATCCGGATGTCCGGGGCCGATTCCGCGAGGATGCTCCTCAGGTCGTCGAGGGCCCCCATTTCGTCTTCTATGATCAGTACCCTCATCTCGTATGCTTTATGTTCATCTTGACCATCGGCAGGAAGACCCGGAATACTCCGTCACCCCCCCCCTCGGCTTTCTCGATGCGTATTTCCTTACCCAGCAGCAGCCTGTACCTGTTGCTCAGGTTGCTCAGCCCTATGCCGTTCGATTCGGGCGGCGTGAGCTTCGGATAGACCGGGTTGGCGATCACCAGTTCATTGTTATCGTTGAACGAGATCGTGATCCGCATGTGGTGTTCGCTGTCGATGATATTGTGTTTAACGATATTTTCGAACAGCGGCAGCAGCGAGAGGCTGGGCATGCGCATGTTCAGCGCCTGCTGCGGGATGTCGACCTCGCAGGTGTAACTTTTGGCGAAGCGCACGTCCATCAGTTGCTTGTACGAATTTATGAAATTCAGCTCCTCGCCCAGGGTCGTCAGTGACGATTCCTTGAAGTGGATGATGTACCGGAATATCCCCGACAGGTTGCCGATGTATTCGAGGCTTTCCTGTTTCTTGTCGCCGCGTACGAGCGACGAGAGGTTGCTCAGTGCATTGAAAAAGAAATGGGGGCTTATCTGGTTCGCAATGGCGTTGTACTGGCTGCTGAGATTCTCGATCCTGAGCATCTCGATTTCCTTTTCATGTCGGTGCTCCTTGTTGATCATCAGTACGATACTGCCGATCAGCAGACATATCGTATAGGTGATGATCAGATACCCGACCTCGTCGTAGCCCAGCGTGAGCCACGGTTTTTCGGACTGCAGCGTGATGACCAGCATGGCCGTGAGGATGACTCCCGTGATGACGAGTGTGCCCATCAGGCACCGCACCAGGAAGGGGAACCGCCTGCTCAGGAATATTTCCAGCAGCAGGATGGTCGCCAGCCACAGGACACAGAACCAGACGACCGATACGGTCGCCCGTTTCGACCACCAGGTGACTGTTACCAGCGTATTCCAGTATTGGCTCAGTTGGATCAGGAAAGCCGTCATCGGGACGGCCCACCGTGAACGCACAGCCTGTTCGAGATAGCCCATGTGTTTTCGTGTGTGTGAAGAAGGGGTGACGTTGCAGGCAAAAATAGTAAAAAAATATCACATTGTGTCATTCCCGTTCATCGCCTTGTTTTTCCCGATTATCGGCCTTGTTCGCCTTTTTGGCGTAGTATGAGAACTTTATGGACGATTCGTGGCGATATTTACAAAAACTGATTTGTCCGTTTTACAGCCTTCCCTGGCAATCTTTTTTCGGGCTGTATGGGCTTTGAATCAGTAGGTTAATGAACTTTTGTAGCAAATTTTTCTAAACATTTTCAGCTATGAAGAAAAAACTACTTTTCTCAGCTTTTTTTGTCCTCGGGGCCGCTTTTGCAGGTTGCTCGGATGACGAAAAACCCGTGGATCCCGTTGCTTTGGCCGCACCCGTCCTGGCGGAAGATGCCGTGACTCAGGTGTCGGTCGCCGTTGTCTGGGACGCCGTAGAGAACGCCGTGTCTTACGCCTGTACGCTCGACGGTGGCGCCGAGACGACCGTAACACAGCCTTCGGTGCGCTTCGACGGACTGGAGCCCGGTCGCAGCTATACTGTCAAGGTAAAGGCTGTCGCGGGGCAGGAGCAGTACCTGGATTCGGAATTCGCCCAAATCACCCTGACAACCCTGCCGGCCACGCAACTGGCGGCTCCTGTCCTCTCGGCGGGCGACGCCACGGAGAATTCCGCGACGGTCGTGTGGGAAGCCGTTCCCGATGCGGCATCCTATGTATATACGGTCGATGGCGGCGAGGAGCTGACCGTTACGGGTCTGTCGGCAGTCGTGACCGGGCTGGAATCCGGTATGCCGGCTACCGTGCGTGTGAAAGCCGTTTCCGGACAGGTGCAGTTCCTCGATTCCGAATTCGCCGAGCTGACGGTCGCCGCCGCCATGGAACAGAATCCCTTTACGCTTTCGGCTGCCGAGACCGGGATGAACAGCATTTCCGTATCCGTATCTCCCAAAAGCAAGACGCGAACCTACTACTGTGGTTATGCCCTGAAGTCCGACTTCGACAAATACGCTTCGACGGAGGAATTTATCGGGTCGGTGCGCCGCAAACTCAGCGCTTCGGCCCTGATTGCGGGCGTTAGTTTCGAGGAGTACCTGGCCACACAACTCGTACAGGGTGACCATCCCTTCGAGTTCACCGGGCTGAAACCCGAAACCGACTATGTCGTCTACGCAGTAGGGTGGTACGCCCCGGGCGACCTGCTCACGACCGTCCTCGTATCGGCTCCTGCCACGACCCTTCCCGATGCGTCGGGCGAAGTGACGGTAACGTTCGAGAATGTCGCTTCCGACGGGTTCGATGTCGTCTGTACGCCCGATGCCGCCATCGAGAAATATTATGTCTATGTCCTGAAGACCTCTTCGTTGCCCATGCAAGTATTAATGGCCGGGGGACTGGAGGCGTTCAAGAAGGAGGTGATGCCCACCAAGGACGAGTATACCGGAACGCAGACCATCCGTAAGACCGGGCTGGCAGCCGGAACCTCCTATTCGGTCTGTGTGTTGGGCATCAGTAAGAGCGGCTCCGATTTCTGGATCGAGGCGACACAGAAGACCGAAAAGGCTGAATAAAAGATCACGTAAGAATTTCATAACCGATAAATACGAACAACAATGAAAAAGATCAGCAGAATTTTAATGTGTGCTTCCCTGTTGCTGGGTTTTGCCGCTTGCAGCGATTCCGATTCCGGTGACGACGGGGATAACAACGGGACGCAGCTCGTCGCACCCGTCCTCGCCCAGAGTTCGGTCGAGGAGACCGCTTTCTCCGTGACCTGGCAGGCCGTCGAGCATGCAAATGTATATGCTTATTCGCTCAATGGTGGCACTGAAGCGACCACGTCCGAAACTTCCACCCGTTTCAGCGGCCTGAATCCGGGTACGGAATATACGGTCACCGTCAAGGCGCTCTCCACCGACCCGAAGTACACCGCATCCGATGCAGCCCAGATCAAGGTGACCACGCTCGCAGAGGATACTTCCGGAATGATCCAGTCGGCCGAGTTCGACGCCCTCGTCGGTGAGTGGGTCGGCAAGCAGACCGTCAAATACGCTACGGGATTTGATCCTGCTACGGGCGGGTTTTTCTTCACGACCGAGGAGTGGACGTTCGATGTCGAAATCATGGCACAGGTCGGCTCGCGGAAATACCGCAAGGAAAACTATCTCGTCTGCCTTGGCCTCGGGGACTTCGAGAAAGAGGGCAGTGCCCGAACCTACGAACAGCTGATCGAAGAGGGCTTTTCCGTAGCCCGTGCGCTCGAAGGCTTCGGCCCCAAGTGGTTCCTCAAACTCCTGGAGGACGGTTCGATCGTCGTCGAAGCTACAACCAAGTTCAATGTCCTGAGCTGGTTCACTACCGATGAACTCGGCCCGGTTTTCCTACTCGGCGGTGCCGATGACAAGAGCTTCTCCGATTGCGAATGCGAGCTTCCCGTCACGGTCGCTGGCGACGAACTGCGTGTGGGGTCGACCGTGATCTCCGGAAAAACCTGGACGCCGTCGCTGTTCCAGTGGCATCCCAAGCAGGGGGCCTATGCACGTTACTACCTCGGTGTGTCCGACATCGTGCTGACGCGTAAGAAATAAGCCTCCACCCGGCTACTTCAAGGCCCGTGTCCCCGACACGGGCTTTTTTGATGCCCGGGCATCTCCAAATAAATCCGGCATCGCCCCGGCTTGCACTATCTTTAACCCTGTTTTAGACAGGCGGCGCCTTGGCAAAATGCAAGTAAACTTGCTTTTGCTCTCGGCTTGCACTATCTTTGCAACCTAAATAATCAAGGTATGGCAGGTTCGAACTTTGTAGATTACGTAAAGATATTCGCCCGTTCGGGACACGGAGGGGCCGGATCGGCGCATTTTCGCCGTGAGAAATTCGTGGCTTTCGGCGGCCCCGACGGCGGCGACGGCGGCAAGGGCGGCAGCATCATCCTGCAAGGCGACAGCCAGTACTGGACGCTTATCCACCTCAAATACCAACGCCACCAATTCGCCGAGGACGGACAGTGCGGCTCTGGTGCCCGCTCGTCGGGCCGGGACGCCCGGGACATCGTCATCCCCGTGCCGCTGGGCACGGTCGCCCGGCGTGTGGTCGAACAGGAGGACGGCACCACGCTCACCGAAGATGTCGGCGAGGTGACGGCCGACGGCGAACAGCTCGTACTGCTCAAAGGCGGCCGGGGCGGCCTCGGAAACTGGCATTTCAAGAGCGCCACGAACCAGACGCCGCGCTATGCGCAGCCGGGCGAGGAGGGCGACGAAGGCACCTTCATCCTCGAACTGAAGGTCTTGGCCGACGTCGGGCTGGTCGGGTTCCCCAATGCGGGCAAGAGCACCTTGCTCTCGGTGGTCTCGGCTGCCAAACCCAAGATCGCCAACTATGCTTTCACCACGCTCGAACCCAACCTGGGCATCGTCGAGGTGCGTGACCACAAGTCGTTCGTCATGGCCGACATTCCGGGTATCATCGAGGGGGCGCACGAGGGCCGCGGCCTGGGCACGCGCTTCCTGCGCCACATCGAGCGCAACTCGGTGCTGCTGTTCATGATTCCGGCCGACAGCGACGACCTCAAACGCGATTACGCGGTTCTGCTGGGCGAGCTTACGCAGTACAACCCCGAACTGCTCGACAAACAGCGGCTGCTGGCCATCACCAAATGCGACATGCTGGACGACGAACTGATCGAAGAGATGAAATCCCACCTGCCCGAAGGCGTCCCGTCGGTGTTTATCTCGTCGGTTTCGGGGCTGAATATCCCCCGCTTGAAGGACATGCTGTGGGACGCGCTGCAACCGTAGCGAAATCCACCTCGCGGTTGGCGATGCGGAGCGTGTATTTTCCGTTGAAATAGTCGATTATCCCATATACGGAGCCTGTGCCCTGCGGTACGGGCTCCGTTGCATAGGTGCATGTGCCCGCCGTGCGGACGGTGAATTCCCGTCCCGAGGCATCCGCTATCTGCCGCTCCGTCGTCGCGGGGCGTCCGGTCTCGGGATCGGGGTCGCACCAGTTGCCCTGCTGCACGAACCGCACTCCTTCGAAATGCACGTAGGTGTCGGTATGCCGCATGTCTACCTCCCCGAACGTGAGCGTCCGAGGCCGTAGGGGCCTGGTTTCCGCCTGCTTCCGTCGCAGGTACAGCGCCGCCTCCGCCGGAGGTATCCTCCCCGGCCCGGCATATTCGCCCGTGGGGCGCGTGCCGAGCATTACCTTGCCGCCGTAGTCGCACAGGAACAGCCCGTTGCAATGGATCGTGACCGCCGTGCCGACCGGGTAGTCGACGTAGAGTTCCGTAGCGTCCACGGCTATCGAAATCCCGCCGCTCGTGTCTTCGACGACCAGTGTTTTGTAGAATTCTCCGTAGAGGTCGTTGCCCGTCACCACGCCTTCGACCGTGATGTCCTCCGTGACGGCGGCCTGCTCTCCCGTGCACCGCGATTTGAGCGCAGCGATCGTGGCCGTCCCCGCCGGTGGGTCGTCGTCGAATTCCAGCCCCGATGCCTTGTCGCACCCGGCGAGGACAGCCAACGCCAGTACGACGGACACGGCCGTCCGGAGTGCCGTGCGGGATATCGCCGGGAGCCGGTTAACGGGTACAATCGTTTTCATCGCGCAGTTTGAGGATGTAACGCCCTTCCCCGGTGGCGTCGTATTGCAGGATTCCCGTGAGCGTACAGCGGCCGACGGGCACCTCGTCGTCCGCAAACCGGGCGTAGCTGCGCACATAAGTGTAGACCGCCGCGCCTGTGTCGTCCGTGAAACGCTTGTATCCGGCCCATGTCCCGGGCGTAAGGTCTTCGGGAGTGTAGCCCAGAGCCCCGATCCGCACCAGCGTGCCGCATCGCTCCGGCGTCAGTTCGCCGGGCGACAGCAGGGTAGGGGCTATGGGTTCCAGCGCCTCCCCGTTGCGGGTCACCGCTGCGTCCAGCGCCGCTTTCGACCCTATGTAATCGGTCGCGAAACCGCTTCCTGCGGCGGGCATCCGCCCGGCCTGCAATACCCCGTGGCTTTCGCCCAGCGCCAGGCCCCTGAGCCTGAGCGTGACATGGCAGCCCTCCGGGAAATCGTTGTGCAGGTGGTCTATGCCCGCCATGACTTCGATTCCCGCCCCGTCCTCTTCGATGCAGAACGTGCGGTAGAAATTCTCGTCGTAATCGCTGGTGGTCACGCGCCCCGACACCACGATGTCCCCCGTGACGGGGAAGGTCGTCCCGGCGAATTTCTCACGCAGCTGCCGGATGGTCGTCGTGACGGGCTCGGGCGTGGCGTCGTCGCCGCGTTCCCCGAACCGGGAGTCGTAGCACCCCGCCGCGAGCAGGGCCACACAGAGCAGCGCCAACCGTCGCATGGGGTTATTGTTCGATGCGTGAATCCTTCAGGCCGAGGAAATAGAGGATGCCGTCCAGGCCGATGGTCGAAATGGACTGGCGGGCCGTGGCCTTCACCTTGGGTTTTGCATGGAATGCGATGCCCAGGCCCGCGAGGTTGAGCATCGGCAGGTCGTTGGCGCCGTCGCCGA
>ENA-UAOK01000343-UAOK01000343.1-human-gut-metagenome-genome-assembly--contig:-NODE-343-length-27517-cov-4.211893_pt1 | contig 27517 bp, 22 predicted proteins | sample MGYA00243467_ERZ654553 | MGnify/ENA primary metagenome ERZ654553 (study PRJEB26926, sample SAMN06164886) | human gut metagenome | biome: ENVO:00009003; feature: ENVO:2100002; material: ENVO:00002003...
CGAGATTTCTGCCTGTCTCGTGGGCTCGGAGATGTGTATAAGAGACAGCTACATCGGCATGCCGCTGGTGGTCATCCCGCTGTTCTTCATCTGGCCGCAGCGCACGCGCAAATTCCGCCAGGCGGAGCGCGAACAGGCTGCCGCAGAGCAGAAATCCTGACATCCACTCCTCCCCCGCCGGTCTCTGTATGCCGGGCCGGCGCAGATAAAACCCGCGCACACCTTCACTCCCTTCTTTCAACAGGCATACTCGTCCATACAGCAGTTGTGTCCGGCATCCTTCCCGGCGTACACCCCCTGAACGCTTCACACCAGCACGGACACGGCTGCAAAAGAGCCGCAGGCATACCCTGCGGCTCTTTTCTTTTTCTATTCCCCTGCAGGCACTTCATTTTCGAATCCCGCGCACGAGCGCCATGACTGCGCCGTAGAGCACACCCGCGACTGCCCAGAGGATCCACGTGTCCTGCGGCTGCGCATCCCACCACGGGCCGAACGTCCAGAGCAGGTACGCTGCCGTGGCCGTGAGCCAGTAGATAGCGCTGACCGCACCGACGACGCCGTTTTGCCGCTTGCGCGGCCGGGCATAGTCATCCTCTTCGAGCAGACGGTCCATCGCCGCCCAATACACGCCGCCATAGACGAACACCGCGCTGCCAACACCCGCCAGTACGAGCAGCAGGCAGACCGCCCCGACATACAGCAGGTCCGGCCCATCCAGGCAGACGGCGATGAACAGCGGCACTGCCGACAGGATGCACAGCACCGTGCCCACGACCTTTCCGCGCGTGTGGCGCGGCGCAAACGCCGCCCGGCGCTCGCGTACCATGCCGGTCACGCCGCAGGCCGTCTCAAACGGTTCGCTCTCCAGAAAGGCATATGCTTTCACCTGCGCGGCACACGTGATGAACACCGCCACCGCGGCCGCCACGAGCACCAGCAGCACGCACAGGCCGATGCCCGCCGCCGCATTTTCCGAAATAGCCGCGCCCGGCCGGTCGCTGAGCGCGGCGAGCAAAAGCAGCGCCGCCGGCGAGAGTACACACAGCAGCGTCGCCAGCGCGAGCTTCGGCGCGGCCGACTCGGCCGGGGCCGGTTCCGGCTCGCCGAGCTCTTCTTTTAATAAGTAATCGGTCGTGACGCCGAACAGGCGGCTCATCTGCACGACCTTCTGCATATCGGGCACGGACTGCGCGCCCTCCCATTTCGACACCGACTGGCGCGACACGCCCAGCTGTGCCGCCAGCTCCTCCTGTGACCAGCCGGCGCGCTTGCGCAGGGTCACGATCTTATCTGCCAATAGCATAAGCGGCTTCCTCCCGTATTGTTTTTCCGTTTCCGGCTGAGGACAGGATACCAGATCGGCCGGTTGCGCACCACCAAGGCGACTGTCAAATGTGTCAACCGGCGGTTGCGGGGGTATGATTTCAGCAATTTCAGCATATCGTGCCGCCGCGCAGCTGTCAAGCCGGGCGGCGAAAACCTTTCAGGCACTGTAAGTGGATTTTGCGCGCCGGGTGTTGTACCATGGCAGCAGAAAGCAAAGGAGGTACATGCAATGGAACCCATTCTCGAAATTGCAGCCCTGAAAAAATACTACGGCAAGGAGCCGAATCTGACCCGCGCGCTCGACGGCATTTCGTTTCAGGTCATGCCTGGCGAGTTTCTCGGCATCATGGGCAGCAGCGGCTCGGGCAAATCGACGCTGCTCAACTGCATTGCGACCGTCATCGCACCGACCGGCGGCGCCGTCGCCCTGCACGACACGTGCATCACGACGCTGCACGGCAAGGCGCTCGCCGACTACCGCAGCAAGGAGATTGGCTACCTGTTTCAGAACTTTGAGCTGATCGACAACCTCACCGGGCGGGAGAACATCCTCCTGCCGCTGGCGCTGCACGGTGTGTCCGAGGCCGAGAGCCGCGAGCGGCTGACAAAGCTCGCAGACTATCTGGAAGTGACGGACGTGCTCGACAAGTTCCCGGCGCAGATGTCCGGCGGGCAGAAGCAGCGCATCGCGGCGGCGCGCGCGCTCATCCTCGACCCTGAGATCGTGCTGGCCGACGAGCCGACCGGCGCGCTCGACTCGAAAAATGCCCGCTCGCTCATGGAAAAGCTCTCCGGCCTGAATGCGGACGCCGGCACGACCATCCTCATGGTCACGCACGACTGCAACGCAGCGAGCTACTGCAAACGCATTCTCTTCATTCAGGACGGCGTGCTCTTCCACGAGCTGCGGCGCGACGTGCCGGACGAGACGCAGCAGGAGTTCTATGGGCGCATCCTGGCCGTCATGGCGCAGCTGGGAGGGGGCAGTGCAAATGTTCTCTGAACTTGTTGCACGCAACAGCCGCCGCAGCCGCCGGGAAAACGGGCTGTTTTTCACATCCTTGCTCATCTCGATCGTCGCGTTTTACATCATCCTCTCCCTGTCGCATCAGGACGTGATGGTGTTCCTCCAGCGCATGGAGAGCAGCGCCGTAGACCGGCTGCTGTCGCTCGTTCCGGTGCTGTATGGGCTGACGCTGTTCATTTTGTTTTTCCTTGTGTATTATGCCAACCGCTTTCAGCTCGCACGGCGGCGGCACGAATTCGGCGTGTACCTCATGCTGGGCATGCAGCGGCGCAAGCTCTTCGGCATGCTGCTGGCGGAGGATCTGCGCTCGAGCCTCATCGCGCTGGCCATCGGCCTGCCGGCGGCGCTGCTGATCTCAGAGGTCATCAGCCTCGTCACGGCGCGGCTCGTCGGCCTCGGCATCATGGGGCACCGGTTCACGCTCTCCCTGTCCGCCATCGGGTGGACGGCCGTGGGCTTTCTTCTGATCAAGCTGCTGGCCTCGCTCATCCTCAGCGGAAAGATCGTGCGCGAGGAGATCGGCGCGCTGCTCACAGAGGCACCCGAGGGCACGAAAAAGCAGCGCCCCGCCGCCGTCTACGCCGCGGCGCTCGTGCTGGGCGTCGCGCTGCTCGCCGGAGCGTACACGTCTGCCATCCGCGGGTACGCGTGGAGCGGCCTGCGCTACATGGCGGGCACGCTCGCGCTCGGCGTGGCGGGCACACTGCTGCTGTTTTACGGGCTGCGCGTCATCATCGACCGGCTGGCGCGGCGCGGAGACCGCGCGGGCAAACTGCGGGTATTTAACTTCCGCCAAGTCGAGGAAACGGTCATCCACCGCTCCGGCGCGCTGGCGATCTGCTCGCTGCTGATTCTGGCGGCGCTGTGCTGCTTCGGCGCGGGCGTGGCGACCGCGCGCTCGTCCCGCGCCGAGACGCACACGCTCGACTATACCTTCCCCACCGACAGCGAGGACAGCAGCGCCGTGCGCGACACGCTGGCCGCGCACGGGCTCGACGGTGCATTTTCCGACCTCTTCGAGATGCGCATCGGCCGCGTGCGCACGAGCACGGACTACCAAAACACCGTGAAATTCCCCGCCTTGCAGCGCACCATCGATGCCATGCCCGTCTCCGACGAGCAGCAGCTGCTGCAATACATGCTGGAGGCCGTGGGCTACCCGTACCTCATCGCGCTCAGCAGCTACAACCGCCTGCTGACGACCGCCGGTCTGCCGGAGCTGACGCTCGCGGACAATGAGGCCGCCGTCTACTGCGACAGCGAGGTGTCATCGGCGGAAAACACGGCGCTGCTTGACCGCCTGATCACGGACGGCGCTGCAGTCACGATCGACGGTGCGCCGTTCACGCTCCGCGGGCAGGTGCAGTCGGTCAGCGTCGTCACCGACCGCTCGATCACGATATCGTTTGCGCTCATCGTGCCGGACGCGGCGTTTGACCACTACACGCAGGGCGACTATGACGTCTACCTCAACGCTGTGCTCGCCCCGTCCGTGACGGAGGGCAAGAGTCTCATGCGCGCCATTGCGGACATGAACGGGCAGCTTGACCCGCTCGGGCTGGAATATGAGAGCTACCTGCAAAACCTCGGCCGGGAGCTGTTTTACATCGTCGCGGCGAGCTACCTGACCATTTACCTCGCCATCATCTTTCTCGTCGTGGCCAACACCATCATCGGCGTGCAGTTTCTCATGGGCCAGCAAAAGGCCGCGCGCCGCTACCGGACGCTTGCGCGCCTCGGCGCAGAGCATGACACGCTCTGCCGCGCGGCAAAGGTGCAGATCAACTGGTACTTCGGCCTGCCGGTCGGCGTGGCGGCAGTCAGCAGCCTGTTTGGCGTACGCGCGCTCTTTTCCGGCATCCTCTCTGCCAGCGCGCAGAACGGCATGACGGAAATGATGATTGCCGCCGGTGCTATGATTTTGCTGCTGTGTGTGGTAGAATGGTTGTACATGGCGGCCGTCAAGCGGTCCAGCAGCCGGTATCTGCTGGGGCTGATGGCGCCGGAACGAGAAGAATAACGCATGCAGAAAGGGGGCGGCGCGATGAAGCACATCGCCGTCGTGGAGGACGAGGCGCTCATGCGCGAGGAGCTGGCGGACATGCTGCGCCGGGCGGGCTATACCGTCACGGAGGTCACGGACTTCGCGGACGTGACCGGGCAGCTGCTCGCACTCGCCCCCGATCTGGTGCTGCTGGACCTGAATCTGCCGGAGGTGAGCGGGTTTCAGATCTGCCGCGATGTCAAGCAGCGCAGCGCCCTGCCGGTGCTGGTGCTGACCTCGCGCGACCAGCTGCGCGACGAGGTACACGCGCTCGAGCTCGGGGCGGACGAATACCTCACCAAGCCCTATCGAAAGGAGCGGCTGCTCGCGCGCATCGGCAACGTGCTCAAGCGCTACGAGGGCCGGCCGAATCTGCTCGAGGGGGCGGACTTTCTGCTCGACCGACAGACCTACACGCTCTACATCCACAATCAGTCCGTCGTCCTGCCGCCGAATCAGGGCAAGCTGCTTGAGACGCTGCTGGCGCACGGCGGGCAGACCGTTGCAAAAGACGACCTGAGCCGCGCACTCTGGGGCACGACGGAATTCATCGACGAAAACGCGCTGCAGGTCAACCTCACGCGGCTGAAAAAGACGATGGCGTCCCTCGGCATGCGCCAGCAGCTCGTGTCCGTGCGCGGCGTCGGCTACCGGTTGGAGGTGCCGCATGAAGCGTAACGGAAGCCACCTGCGGCAGTACCTGCCGTGGCTGGGGCTGCTGCTGGGGGTGGACGCGCTCGCCGCGCTGCTGCTCTGGCTGGCGGACGCAAGGGCTTTCGCCGCCATGGCGGCCGTGATCGTGCTGGCGACGGTGTTTCTGTTCGCCGGCGTGTGCGCGGTGCTCTGCGCGCGCTCGAAACGGCGGGAGCAGGCCTTCACGGCCTTTCTGACCACGCCGGACGCCGCACACGAGCAGGCGCTGTGCCGCCTGCTCTCCCCTGCGGAATCACGGAGCGCGCACCTGCTCGGCGAGACGCTGCGCGCGCAGCAGCAGGCCATTGCGCAATTACAGACGCAGATGGACGACTACGAAAACTACGTGGAGCTCTGGGCGCACGAGGTGAAAACGCCGCTGGCACTGCTGACGCTTGTGCTCGACAACCGGCGCGACGCGCTGCCGGAGGCCGTGGGCTTCAAACTCGACTATGTGCGCAACCGGATGCAGGCGTTCATCGACCAGATGCTCTACTACGCACGTCTGCGCGGCACGCGGCGCGACTACCGCTTCGAGCGGCTGGCGCTGCGCAGCTGCATCGACGAGGTGCTCGACGATTACCGCCCGCTGCTGGAGGAAAAACACTTCCGGGTCGAGCTCCGGCTTGCGGACGAGACCGTGTTTTCCGACCGGCGCGGGCTGTGCTTCCTGCTCGGGCAGGTCGTGAGCAACAGCGTGAAGTATGCGCTCGATGCGCCGGTGCTGGCATTTTCCCTGGAAGACGGCGGCACGGCGACCGTCCTGTCCATCCGCGACAACGGCCCGGGCGTGCGCGCGTGCGACCTGCCGTACGTGTTTGAAAAAGGCTTCACCGGAGACTCCGGCCACGAGAAGAACAAGGCCACCGGCATGGGGCTCTATCTCGCGCGCGAGGTCGCGAAGGATCTGGGCCTCACGCTCACCGCCGCATCCGACTGGGGCGCGGGGTTCGAGGTCCGGGTCACGTTCCCGGTCGTAGAAGAATAAAGGTCCGAAAGGCGGCGCCGCTGTTCGCGGTGCCGTCTTTTTCGCGCGCGAAACCATGTCCACTGCCCCACCGCGCAAGATGCCCCGGCAGCCGAGGCTGCCGGGGCAAAGGGGGGATGCGACATCTAACGGGATGGTACGTCAGACGATGTTATACTTCTTGAGCAGATCCACCACGACGTTGTTGACCAGCGGCTCCTTGACGAGGTCGAGCAGCGGCAGGACCGACGGGAGCAGGAACTCCAGCGGCTTCTTGCCGTCGAGCAGCTTGCTGGTGGCGTAGAGCAGGTCGCGGATATCATACACGCTGCCCCAGACCTCGGGCACGCCGCGGTCGACGTTGCAGAGCGTGTAGACCGCTTCCATCGCGGTGCGGATGGAGTACTCGGTGGTGAACACGGTGTCGCGCGGGGTATCGGCGAACTGGCCGACGAACGCGAGGTTGACGGAACCGTCGGGCACGACCTTCGGGCGGTCGCCTTCGGCTCTGGGCTCAAAGAACGTGGTGACGTAAGGCATCATGCACGGCGTGGTGTTGCACTCGTTCGTGGCCAGATCCATGATCTGATCCTCGGGGATACCGATGTGATACAGCCACTCTGCCGCCAGCTCGATACCGGTGCAGTCGCACATGTTCTTCTTGATGAAGTCGCCCTTGTCGTCCCAGCAGTTGAGGCCGTAGACCCAGATCAGGCAGTGATCCTTCGGCTGCTCCTGGAACTGGCCCTGACGGTTGATGGTCCAGCTGATGAGCCAGCTCGAATCGCGGCAGGTGACGATGCCGCCGGTGACGACCTTGCCGGACAGCGGGTCGCGCTTGCAGATCTTCTGGATGGCATCGAGAATCTGCTTGTTGGCCGTGTCGACGGTCCAGGACTCCCAGCTGGTCTCCTTGATGTCCTTGAAGAACTTCTCGGGATGGCCGAAGGCCGGATCCTGTGCGGCGAGCTTCTTCCACATCTCGACGGACGGGCCTTCGCCGTTTTTGACCTTGACGACCGGCGCGTGGGTGTTGTCGCCGTAAGCGGACGCGTCGCCCTGGCAGCCGTTGGTGCAGATGACGAGATCGTTCTCGGTCAGCTCGATGACCTTTTCCACGCCGCCCTGAGTGTACTCGATCTTCTTGGCAACCTTCTTGTCCTCGGTGCAGTCGCAGACGATGTTCGTGACCGTGGTGTCGAAGAGGACCTTTCCGCCGTGGTCGGTGATGTATTTGCACATCGGGAGGATCATGGACTCATACTGGTTATAGCGGGTGAAACGCAGTGCGCTCAGATCCGGCAGGCCGTCGATGTGGTGGATATAGCGCTGCAGGTAGAGCTTCATCTCGAGGGCGCTGTGCCACTTCTCGAACGCGAACATGGTCTGCCAGTAGGTCCAGAAGTTCGTGGCGTAGAACTCATCGTCGAACACGTCGTCGATCTTCTTGTCCTCGAGGGACTTGTTGGTCGCCATGAACAGCTTCAGCAGCTGGGTGGCAGCGCCGGGCGTCAGGCCGTACTTGCGGTCAGTGTGGGCGTCCTGGCCCTGCTTCTCGGTGACGCGGCACAGGGAGAAGTTCGGGTCTTCCTTGTTGAGGTAGTAGTACTCGGAGAAGATCGTCTCGCCCGGGTTCACGATCGACGGGATGGACTTGAACAGATCCCACATGCACTCGAAGTGGTTGTCCATCTCACGGCCGCCGCGCATGATGAAGCCCTTGGTCGCGTCGTAGATGCCGTCGCAGGAGCCGCCGGCCACGGGCAGGTGCTCAAAGAGCGTGATGTGCTCGCCGGGCATCTGCGCATCGCGGATCAGGAAGCAGGCCGCCGCCAGACCGGCCAGGCCGGTGCCAACGACATACGCCGACTTATTCTCGATGCCTTCGGGTTTTTTCGGCGTCGCAAACGCCTCATAGTTACCGCTGCTGTAATACATTCTGTGTACCTCCCATTCATGATGTGTTTTCCGTATTTTTTGTGCAGTCCGCTGCACGAGTTTCTTCTGTTATGGTCACTAACACTTGCCTCCAAAAAAAAGAAGCAACTTCGTTTGGCAATTATCAATATAGCGGATTTCGCCATCTTTACTGCACCATTTGTTACGCAACTGGCGATAATTAAACATAACCACTTGGTTTCGTTGAATGTCACCAAATTGACGATATGTGATTGTGCATTTTGACCGTTTTTCGCCATGCGCCCGGATAAAATGTGTCAAATAGCACAAAAGAAAGCCGTCGAAAAGCAAATTCAGCTTCTTGGCAGCTTTCAAATTGGACATATATGGTTACTTTGCGCCGCTTATAAGTTGGCCAAGCCCTCCAGTGCGGGGCGGTCAAGCACATAAATTTTGCCGCGGCCGGTGCGCAGAAGGCCCATCTGGCGCATCCCCTCCAGCTCCCTGCTGATGACCTCGCGCGTGGTGCCGAGGTGGTTGGAGATCTCCTCATGAGTGATGCGCGCGAAGCCGTCCTCGGGGTGTGCATCGGCCTTTTCGAGCACGACGCGGGCAATGCAGCTGCGCAGCGGATGGAAAAAATAATACTCTATGTTATTGAGCACGGTCTGCACATTGCGCGCCTGCGTCTGGAGCAGAAACTGCTGCACGGCCGGCGACTCGGCGCACAGCGGACGCAGCGCCACAATGTTGATATAGGCAAACACGGCATCGCTGCTCGCCTGCAGGATGGGGACCGTATCGCCCGGGGCCGCGCTGTCGAGCGTATTGAGCACGCAGCAGCCGCCGCTGACGATCGACATGAGCGTGATCTCGCGGCCGGTATCCGTCGCAATGAACACGCGCAGCCCACCCGAGAGCACGAGAAACAGGCCGTTTTTCTCCGGCATGGAAAAGATCACATCGTCCCCCGCGCGGTATGAACGGACGATCGTATTCAGGCGCAGCATCTGCTGCTGGGAGCCCGTCAGCGTGCTCCAGAACGGCAGACACACCGTAAAGTCATAAGAACGTTTGCTTTTATCCGTGCTGCTCACCTCCGCTGCTTTTCAATTATATGTTAGTGGTACTAACACGTATGTGTAAAAAAAGAAACATCTCGTAACAATGTAATTATCTTAACAAACTGGCACGCTCACACCGTATCATTTGTTACATATATCGGCGCTTTTCAGTTTTTATTGCACAGCGCCGGAGCCTCCGGTTCATTTTTGATATAATTCACGAGCAGTTCCCCGGTGAACTGGACAATATCGACCGGCGAGACACCGAACGACACGTTTTCATAGATCGTCGTGCCGGTGTAGGCGTTGAGCAGGCACTGATACACCGCGTAAATATTCACGTCCGGACGGATAGAGCCGTCGGCCACGCCCTCGCGCAGCGCCTTGAGCGCCGGGACGGGGATCTCCCTGTCGTAATACTTCCAGAACACGTTGTTGACGTCGCTGCCGGTGTTTTTCTCGGAATAGGTGGAAAACATCTCGCGCGTGTAGTCGTACCACTCCGGCTGTGCATCGTAGACGCTGAAGTAGATGTGCATACAGACGACAAACTTCTCATACCCCGTCTTGCACGAAGCGGCCTCGCGCGTGTACTGCTCCATAAAATCGGTAAAAAACGTGGCCAGCGCATCGCGCCAGGCTGCAAACACGAGCGCGTCCTTGTTGCGGAAATAGCGGTACAGCGACGTCGGCGTCAGCCCGGCCGTCTCAGCGATACGGCTGATGGGCGTCGCAGCGATGCCGTCGGCGATGAACAGCATCTGCGCCGTGTGGATCACCCGCCGGATGTTCTGTTCCCGTTCCTCACTGCGTTTCATGGCTGCACCTCCCTGCGCAAAGTTGCCTACAGTATGCCACGTTTCCGCGCCGTTTGCAACCGCAAATGCACCGAGTGTGGAAACATTTGTGCCTTGCGCGGCGCCGCGATGCGTGGTATGCTCTCGGCAGACAGAGAGATTCCTCCCCCGCCGGAGCGGATGTCTTGGCCCCGACCTGTGTCGGGGTCTTTTTTATGCCCGGTTACACCGGCCATAAAAAAGACCAGATCTCATTCGAGGCGGGCCTCGCCCCCTCGAGCTCCCCCGCGGCGCTATATCATCTTTGCTTCCATCACAACCGTCGCACAGACAGCAAAAAGAGCACTCTGCCGAGGCAGAGTGCTCTTCGTTTGGGTTGTTCTGTTTTGGCTGGTTGGTGCCGAATCAGGCAGCCTTCTTCGCCTTGGCCTGCGCTGCGAGCGCCTTGCTGCCCTCGATGACGAGGTCGATGGCAAGGATGACAAGCAGGATGGCCAGGATCGCGCGGATGTAGCACCAGGCAAGGCCGGTGCCGCCGGCGATGATGGCAGTGATCTGGGCCTTGATGGTGAAGACCAGAGACGTCAGCGTCACGAGGATCATGAAGATCATCGGGACGTAGAACATCTTGTTGTTTCTGCCCATCTTGCCGAGCCATGCGGCGACGGCCAGCAGGCCGAGGCCGGCCAGGAGCTGGTTGGCAGCGCCGAACAGGGGCCAGATCTTTGCATAACCGGTCATGCCGAGGGCAATGCCGAGCACGACGGTGATCGCGGTGGAGACGTACGGATTGCAGAGGACCTTGCGAGCGCCAGTAACGGTCGGATCGCTGGCCTTCTCACCGGGCTTGAGCCAGAATTCCTGGAACATGTAGCGAGCCAGACGGGTCGCGGTGTCCAGAGAGGTCAGGCAGAACACGGACACGGCCAGGACCATCAGCGTGTAGGTGACGGACACGGCGCCGGAGCCGAAGATCTTGCCGAGCATCTGGGACAGGCCGGTCGCGAACACGACGGTCGGAGTGACGGTCGTGCCGGCTTTGTAATCCTGCCAGATGTACGCAACCGCGCACAGGGAGACGATCGCGAGCACGCACTCAATGAGCATGCCGCCGTAGGCGATGGGCTGCGCGTCTTTCTCATTGTTGAGCTGCTTGGCCGTCGTGCCGGAACCAACGAGGGAGTGGAAGCCGGAGATGGCGCCGCAGGCAATGGTGACGAACAGAGCCGGGAACATATAGCCAAGGGAGCTGCCCGTCGGGGCGATGGTGTCTTTGAAGCCGGTGAACGCAGGCATATCCAGCGTCGGGTGGCAGCCAATGACGCCGATGATCGCGAGGATCATCATCGCATACAGCAGGAACGAGCTGAGGTAGTCACGCGGCTGGAGCAGGATCCACACAGGCGTGACGGAAGCGACCAGAATGTAGATGCCGCAGATGATCATCCAGGTCTGGTAGCTGAGGTAGATCGGGTGCCACTTGATGCCGAGCCACATCACCAAGGCAATGGCCACAACGCCGATGACCGTGGACACGCCGATCGGCGCATTTCTGCGGTACACGAAGAAGCCGAAGAAGATGGCCAGAACGATGAACAGCAGCGAGATGATGGCCGTCGTGGCGTTGGCCGCAGAAGCCGCCACATCCACAGCACCGTCCACATAGGTGGCCTTGAACGTATTGGCAACGATGGACGCAAACGCGGCCACGACCAGGATCAGGGTCAGGTAAGAGAAGATGAGGAACAGGCGCTTGGCCTTCTTGCTGATGCTGGTCTCAACAACGGTGCCGATGGACTGACCGTCATTGCGAACGGATGCAAACAGTGCGCCGTAGTCATGCACACCGCCGAAGAAGATGCCGCCGATGAGGACCCACAGCAGCACCGGGACCCAGCCGAACACAGCGGCCTGGATCGGGCCGTTGATCGGGCCGGCGCCCGCGATGGAGGAGAAGTGATGTCCCATCAGAACAGGGGCCTTTGCAGGGCAGTAGTCCATGCCGTCTTCCAGCTCGTGAGCCGGGGTCGGGCGGGACGGGTCGATGCCCCACTGTTTGGACAGCCATCCGCCGTAGAAAACGTAGCCCAGGGCGAGAATGACAATGCCAACAATCAGAATTACAGCAGCATTCATTGAATTAACTCCCTTCTTTCATATTCTTAAACAGTGTTGTCTTCAACAACTGTGCTGTACTGCGTCCGCTGCCATTGGCAGCCGTTTTGCCGGTGCTGAGCTCCACGACGCCGGTGTGGTAATCCATCCAGCCGTGGAACGCCAGCTTGAAGCTCTTATAAATACGCGTGCGGCGCAGAGCGCGCAGCGCATCCGGCTCACAGGTATCACACAAAAAGATCGCCGTGATGTAAGAGCACATATGATTCGGGCCCGGCTCGATCTGCCGCATGCCGTCGGCACGCGCCTGCTCGCGGCACTGCTCGAAAATTTCTTTCGTGAGCACGGGAACCGAGAAAATGTAGACATATTCGTTGTTGTCCGCTTCCCAGAGCTTGGCGGCCTTGACCAGCACATACTTCTCGGAGTGGATATGCAGCCCGGCCTCTGCGACGAGATAACCCTTCGGTTCCTCATGGCGCACAACATCAAAATATCCCGAATAACTGTGGCACAGTTTGTCGAGCGCTTCCTCGCGGGTCATACGCCGTCCTCCCTGTTCGATGCAAAATTTTCATAGTATGCTTTCATGGAGTTCATGAACAAACTAAGAACAAAGTGTAAACACATTGCTAAGGTTATGATAGCGCGCACACCAGAATCTTTCAAGTGAAAAGAATGACAAATATCCGCTTTCTTTTTTGTCGACTTTTCATAAGCATTGCACAAAAGCGCCGAAAGATCAGCGGTTATGTAAACTGATTTCGTTTAAATCATACAAGTCTGGTGGGAAACGCAATCTCATGATTTTTCAGCAAAAACATTTGTGGGGCACGAAATTGACGAACTTCTCTTCTGTTTTGCTCATAATTATGTAAACCATGCACAAATCGTGAATTTTTGCCGTGTTGAGAGGCAAGAATTTCGTCGAAAAATGATTGACAGGCGGAATGATTCCTGATAAAATGAGTCGTCTCAATTGGAATGATGCCTAGAGTCTTTCCGAAGCAGGATGCGACCGCCGCCGTGCCCCGCACGCCGGCCAAGGCCATACGGACAGCCGGGTCGAATGCCGCAAACCGCACCGCGTGCGGTGGCAACTTCTGTTGCCTTATTGATTGAGTTAAAAGCTCAAGTTTTATAAGTTGGTCACTTAAAACCAGGCTGCTTTCAGCATCCAAACTTGTGAAATGGTCAATAAGAGTAGTAAAAGTAATCTTTGCTATATAGACTCTCAAGACACGACATTCTGTTGGGAACGGTGCGCACGGGCCGCGGACGGCCGCTGCGCGCCCAATGGTATATGTTTTCGTTTCACAAACGCCGCTGCTGATCTGCAGCGGCGTTTTTTGTGCACGAAGGGGGAAACACAGCCATGAAAAAAGTCATTGAACTCCGGAACGTCAGCAAGCAATTTGATGGCGAGACCGTTCTCGACAGCATCAATCTCGACATTTACGACAACGAATTTCTGACGCTGCTCGGCCCGTCCGGCTGCGGCAAAACCACGACCCTGCGCATGATCGGCGGCTTTGAAACGCCGGACCAGGGCGACATTCTCTTCCTCGGTGAGCGCATCAACGACATTCCGCCGCACAAGCGCAGCATCAACACCGTTTTTCAGCGCTACGCCCTCTTCCCCCACCTGAACGTGTTTGAAAACGTGGCGTTTCCGCTGCGCGAGCAGAAGCTGCCGCGCGACGAGATCGAGCAGAAGGTCAACGAGATGCTCGCGCTCGTCAAGCTCACGGGCTTCGAGCGCCGCAACGTCACGCGTCTGTCCGGCGGACAGCAGCAGCGCGTCGCCATTGCGCGTGCGCTCGTGAGCCGTCCGCGCGTGCTGCTGCTCGACGAACCGCTCGCCGCGCTCGACCTGAAGCTGCGCAAGGACATGCAGCAGGAGCTCAAAAACATCCAGAAGGCCACCGGCATCACGTTCGTGTTCGTCACGCACGATCAGGAAGAAGCGCTGAGCATGTCCGACACGATCGTCGTCATGTCCGAGGGCAAGATCCAGCAGATCGGCACGCCGCTCGATATTTATAATGAGCCGCAGAATGCTTTCGTGGCCGATTTTATCGGCGAGAGCAACATTGTCGACGGCATTATGCGCCAGGACTTCCGCGTGACGTTCTCGGGCCACACGTTCACGTGCGTGGACAAGGGCTTTGCCAAAAACGAGAACGTGGACGTCGTCATCCGTCCCGAGGACGTGGACATCGTGCCCATCGAAAAGGGCATGCTGCGCGGCACGGTCACGTCCGTCACGTTCATGGGCGTGCACTATGAGATCATCATTGACATCAACGGCTTCAAGTGGATGATCCAGACGACGGACTACGTCGACGAGGGCGCGGAGGTCGGCCTGTACATTGAGCCCGACGCCATCCACATCATGAAAAAGTCCGAGTATTCGGGCATGTACGGCGACTACTCCTCGTTCAGCAACGAGCTGGACGAGCTCTCGGACGCAGAAAGCGAGCCGGACGAATGAGCAGCCGCATCCGTACCGAAAACCGCCGCGTCTCGCTGGCGCAGCGTCTGGCGCTCGCACCGTATTCCGTGTGGGCGGTCATCTTCGTGGCTGTACCGCTCGTGTTCGTGGCCTACTATGCGTTCACGGACGAGAGCTTCCGATTCACGACCGAAAACCTGACGAAATTCTTCACCGCCGTGAGCACGATCACCGACGACAGCGGCGCCACGCGCGAGGTGCACACGTACCTGCTCATCTTCTGGCGCTCGGTGAAGCTGGCCGTCATCTCCACGGCCATCTGCCTGCTCATGGGCTACCCCATCGCGTATATCATCGCCCGCGCCGCCCCGCGCACGCAGAAAACGATCATCACGCTCATCATGATCCCGATGTGGATGAACTTCCTCATCCGCACCTATGCGTGGATGACCATCCTGCAGGACACCGGCCTGCTCAACATGCTCTTTTCCGCACTGCACCTCGGCCAGGCGCACATCATCGGCACCGAGGGCGCCGTCGTCGTCGGCATGGTGTACGACTACTTCCCGTATATGATCCTGCCGATCTACTCGGTCATGGCCAAGATGGACACACGCCTGATCGAGGCCGCGCGCGACCTCGGCTGCAACAGTCTCGGCGTGCTGCGGCGGGTCATCTTTCCGCTGAGCCTGCCGGGCGTCGTGTCCGGCATCACGATGGTGCTCATCCCGTCGATCAGCACCTTTTATATCTCGCAGAAGCTCGGCAACGGCAAGTTCTTCCTCATCGGCGACGCGATCGAGGGGCAGTACGTGGCCAACAACCTGCACTTTGCCGCCGCCATTGCCTTCATCCTCATGCTGATCCTGCTGGCCGCCATGGCCCTGATGAAGCGCGGCACGAACAAGCGCGTCTACGGAGGTGTGTGACATGAAACGAGCTGCAAAAATCTACACCGCCCTCATCTTCGTGTTCCTGTTCGCGCCGATCGTGATCCTGCTGGTGTACTCGTTCAACGAGGCAAAGAGCCTGTCGGTGTTCTCCGGCTTCTCTCTCAAATGGTATCAGGAGCTGTTTTGCGACGGAGAAACGCTCAACGCGCTCAAAAACACGCTCATCCTCGCCGTGATTGCCTCGGTCGTCTCGACCGCGATGGGCACGGCCGCCGCCGTGGGCATGAACAAGCTGCGCAACAAATATCTGCGCGCCGCGCTCGACACGGCGACCGACATTCCCATGATGAACCCGGACATCATCACCGGCATCTCGCTGATGCTCATGTTCGTGTTCTTCGGCCGGCTGCTCGGCGCGACCACGAGCCTCGGCTTCTGGTCGATGCTCGCGGCGCACATCACGTTCTGCCTGCCGTATGTCATCATGCAGGTGCTGCCGAAGCTGCAGCAGATGGACCGTGCGCTGCCCGAGGCCGCGATGGATCTTGGCTGCACGCCAGTGCGCGCGTTCTTCCGCGTGGAGGTCCCGGAGATCCTGCCCGGCATCATCACCGGCATGATTATGGCCTTCACGCTCTCGCTCGATGACTTCGTCATCAGCTACTTCACGCAGGGCAGCGGCTTCCAGACGCTCCCGATCCGCATCTACAACATGACGAAAAAGACCGTCACGCCGAAGATGTACGCGCTGGCGACAATCATCTTCTTCGTCATTCTGGCGCTGCTGCTGCTGACGAACCTCGTCGACGAGGACGACACGCAGCGCATCCGCGACGCCCGCCGTGCCAAGCGCGAGGGCAAGCCCGCCCACGCCGCCCGCAGCGGCAAGGGCCGCCGCCCCGTGCGCGCCGCCGTGGGCATCCTCACCGCCGCCGCGCTGCTCATCGCCGGCATCAGCTTCTACAGCAGCCGGCAGGAAACGCGCGTGCTCAACGTCTACAACTGGGGCGAATACATCTCCGACGGTTCGGACGATTCGCTCGACACCATCGCCGCGTTCGAGGACTGGTACAAGGCGACCTACGGCGTGCCCGTCAAGGTCAACTACGATACCTACGCCAGCAACGAGGACATGTACGCCAAGCTCAAGAGCGGCGCCGTGAGCTACGACGTGGTCATCCCGTCGGACTACATGATCGCGCGCATGGAGAGCGAGGACATGCTCCTGCCGCTCAATTACGACAACATCCCGAACTATCAGTATATCTCCGAGGACTTCCGCGGCCTGTACTATGACCCGGACGACACCTACACCGTGCCGTATACCTACGGCATCGTGGGTGTGATCTACAACGCCAACGTCGTCGACGAGGCCGACACCGGGGACTGGGACCTGATGTGGAACCCGAAGTACGCCGGCAACATCCTGCAGTTCAACAACGCGCGCGACGCGCTCGGCACGGCCATGTACCGCGCCGGCATCGACGTCAACACCACCGACCGCAACGACTGGCAGCAGGCGCTGCAGGCGCTCATCGACCAGCGTCCGCTCGTCAAGAGCTACGTCATGGACGAGATCTACAACATGATGGAGTCCGGCGAGGCCGCCGTGTCCGCCTACTACGCGGGCGACTACTTCACGATGTGCGACGCGCAGGCCGACAGCGTCGATCTGCAGTTTTACTACCCCGATGAGACCAACTACTTCATCGACGCCATGTGCATCCCGTCCTGCTGTCAGGATCAGGAGCTGGCCGAGTGCTTCATCAACTTCATGCTCAGCCGCGAGGCCGCCGTTGCCAACGCCGAGTATATCTACTACGCCTCGCCGAACCAGCTCGTGTACGACGACCCGGAGTATATCGACGACATGGGCGAGGACACCATGGCCATCCTCTACCCCGACATCGGCTCGTTCCGCGACGCGTACAACCGCAGCGCCTACCGCAACCTCGACCAGGACACGCTGACCTACGTCAACACGCTCTGGGAGACGCTCAAGATCAATTAAACACCGCGTTCAACCCCGCTCCGGTACCCGGAGCGGGGTTCGGACTATCAAAAGGGTTTTCCTTTTTGCTGGGAGAACACGCTTTTGCAGCTGCGCGCGCAAATGCAATGAGGTTTTCTGCAAACTGATAGGAAATTATACAAATTTGGCCTTGATTCCCGGCTGCGCTTCACTTATGATATGTCTTTGGATTTTTACGCATTTCGAACAAAAGGTGAGGAAATTATGCAGGCAATGACCAAACAGCGGCATATGGACATGCTCAACGGGCCGCTCTGGAATAAGCTCCCGCGCTATGCTCTGCCCGTCGCCGCGACCGGCATCCTCGGGCAGCTGTTCAACGCGGCCGACATCGCTGTCGTCGGCAACTTCACGGGCGATATGCGCACGGCTGCCGTGGCCGCCGTCGGCGCCAACAGCCCGGTCATCGGCCTGATCCTGAATCTGTTCATCGGCATCGCGCTCGGCGCAAACGTCGTCATCGCCAACGCCATCGGCCGCGGCGACCGCGAGACCGTACACCGCGCCGTACATACTTCCATCGTCACAGCCCTCATCGGCGGCGTGCTCGTGGCGGTCTTCGGCCAGCTCATTGCGGCCGGGCTCATGGGCCTGCTCAATGTGCCGGACGATGTGTACCCGCTCGCGCTCGCGTACCTGCGCATCTACCTGCTGGGCATGCCGGTCATTTTGCTGTATAACTTCGAGGCCGCCATCTTCCGCAGCGTCGGCGACACGAAGGTGCCGCTCATCGCGCTGACGGTCTCCGGCGTTCTGAACGTGATCCTCAACCTGTTTTTCGTCATCGTGCTCAAGATGAACGTCAACGGCGTCGCCATCGCAACGGTGCTCTCCAACGCGGTCAGCTCTGCACTGCTGCTGCGCCGCCTGCTGCACGGTGATCTGGTGCGCGTGGAGCTGAAGCAGCTGCGCATCGACCCCGCCATCTTCCGCAAGATCATGCGCATCGGTCTGCCGGCCGGTATTCAGAGCGCGATCTTCTCGGTGTCGAACATCATCATCCAGTCGGCCATCAACAGCCTCGGCACCGTCGTCATGGCCGCCTCGAGCGCCGCGTTCAACATCGAGATCATCGCCTACGACGTACTCAACTCCTTCAGTCAGGCCTGCACGACCTTCGTCGGCCAGAATTACGGCGCCGGAAAGATCGACCGCTGCAAGAAAACCATGCTCCTGTGCCTTGGCGAGGACATCATCGCTTCCGCCATCGCCATCGTGCTCGTGCTGCTGACGGGCAAGTATCTGCTGGCCGTCTTCAACAACGACCCGCAGGTCATTGAGATCGGCTACAGCCGGCTGCTCATCCTCTTCGGATCGTACATCTTCAGCCTGACGTATGAGATCCTGTCCGGCTACCTGCGCGGCTTCGGCATCTCGCTCGTGCCGGCGATTTTGACGCTCTTCGGCGTGTGCGGTGTGCGCATCGTCTGGATCAACACCGTGTTCCCGCTGCACCACACGTTCCGGTCGATCATGCTCGTGTATCCGATCAGTCTTGCGACCACGGCGGTGCTCATCTTCATCGTACTGCTCGTCTACCGGCCGTCGCGCCGGTTCGCGGCCTGCGCTGCGGCAAAATCGCAACCGTAACAAACGCAAACATGCGCGTACCCAAAGCGGGTACGCGCATGTTTTTTGGATCCATTCAGGCCCCGATGCTCTGCTGATAGCGCATGAGGATCGCCGCCACCTGGGCGCGGGTGGCGCTGTCGCGCGGCTTGAGATAGGAAATGCCGCCGATCGCGCAGCCGGAAATGAGGTCCTCAGCATTCACCCAGGCAAGGTCAGCGTATGCCCAGCCGCTCACATCGCCCACATCAGGGAACGTAGTCAGATCCGCGCGCGCATCCGCGCTGCGCCCCTTCCAGAGCGTGTAGCGGCAGAGGATCGCCGCGATCTGCTCGCGCGTCACATAGCCGTTCGGGTCGAAGCGGCCGGCTCCGATGCCAGAGACGATGTCATGCTCCGCCGCCCAGAGCACGCCGTCGGTATACCAGTCCGTGCCGACATCCGTGAAGGGATTGCAGTCCGTGTGCGCAGGCTCGCCCTCCATGCGCCAGAGCACGCTCACGAGCATGGAGCGCGTCATCGCCCCGGTGGGAGAAAACGTGGTGTCGGACGTGCCGACAAACAGGCCGTGCGAGACGGCATAGTCAATGCCCTCGTGCGACCAGTCTCTCGGGCCGGGCATATCGGAAAAGCCTCTGCCCGAGCACTGCGCGCCGCCGTCGCACGGCTGCGTGCCCGGCTCCGGCGGAAAAAAAGCGCACACACCCGCAGGTGTGTGCGCTTTTTCTGTCTGCATTCACGCGCCAAGATAGGCCTTGCGGACCTTATCGTCGTGCAGCAGATCGTGGGCGCCGCCGGACATGGTGATCCGGCCGTTTTCGAGCACATAGGCCCGGTCGGCGATGGCGAGCGCCATCTTCGCGTTCTGCTCCACGAGCAGGATCGTGATGCCCAGCTCGTGCATGGTCTGGATGATGGAGAACACCTCCTGCACGAGCACGGGCGACAGGCCCATGGACGGCTCGTCCATGACGATGAGCTTCGGCGCGCTCATGATGGCACGGCCCATGGCCAGCATCTGCTGCTCGCCGCCGGAAAGCGTGCCCGCGAGCTGCTTGGCGCGCTCTTTCAGGCGCGGGAAACGCGCATAGACCCGCTCGAGGTCCTCCGCGATCGCTTTTTTGTCCTTGCGGAAGTACGCGCCCATGGCAAGGTTTTCCGCCACGGTCATGCGCGTGAACACCTGCCGGCCCTCCGGCACGTGCGCAAGGCCCATGGTGACGATGCGGCTGGGGTCCGTCTTGCGCAGGTCGTGCCCGTCGTAGATCACGGAGCCGCTCTTAATGGGCACAAGGCCGGTGATGGCGTGCAGCGTGGTGGTCTTGCCGGCGCCGTTGGCCCCGATGAGCGAGACGATCTCGCCGTCGTTGACCTCCATGCTGATGCCGCGCAGCGCCTGCACGGCGCCGTAGGACACCTCCAGATCTTCAATCTTCAGCATCGTCGTCCGCCTCCTCTTCGCCGAGATACGCCTCGATGACTTCCTGATTGCTCGCGATCTCCTCCGGGAGCCCGGCGGCGATCGTCTGGCCGAAGTTGATGACCTGGATGCGCTCACAGACGCGCATGACCAGGCTCATATCGTGCTCAATGAGCAGGATGGCCACATGGAACGTATCGCGGATGGTATTGATGCACGAGAGCAGCTCCGCCGTCTCGGTCGGGTTCATGCCGGCTGCCGGCTCGTCGAGCAGCAGCAGCTTCATGTTCGTTGCCAGTGCGCGGGCGATCTCCAGCTTGCGCTGCTGGCCGTAGGGCAGGCTGGACGCGAGCTGTCCGGCCTTGTCGTCCAGATGGACGATGCGCAGGTATTCCATGGCCTTGTCGGTCAGCTCCTGCTCTGTGCGCCAATACTTTTTCGTGCGCAGGAGGCTGTCGGCAAGGTTGTAGTGAATGTCCTTCGTGAAGGCGATCTTCACGTTATCGAGCAACGTCATGGCCTTAAACAGGCGGATGTTCTGGAACGTGCGGGCAATGCCGGTCTCCACGACCTGATAGGTCTGCTTGCCGTTGAGCTTCTGGCCGCAGAGGTAAAATGCGCCCTCCGTCGGCACATACACGCCGGTGAGCAGGTTGAAGACCGTCGTCTTGCCGGCGCCGTTCGGGCCGATGAGGCCCATGAGCTCGCCCTCATGGATCTCCATATTGAAGTCCGACACGGCCTTCAGGCCGCCGAAGGTGATGCCGAGGTGCTCCGCCTTGAGCACAACGGGTCTGGTATCGGTCATGCGTCGGTGCCTCCCTTCCTAGCCTTGGCCTTTTTCTTCTCGGCCAGGCGGCCGTCAAACAGCAGCCGGTCGAGCGAGAACTCGTAGGTACCCAGAATCCCTCTGGGACGGAAAATGATGATGACCAGCAGCACGAGCGCATAGATCAGCATCGGGAACTGGAACAGCGTCTGCACGAAGCCCGGCAGTGCCGAGACCCACGCGCCGTTTTTGATCTCGTAGTTGAGCAGGTACATGGCAATGGCGGCCAGCACCGAGCCGGTCATGGAGCCCATGCCGCCAAGGACCACGATGACGACGATGAACGTCGAATTCCAGATCGAAGCGCTGGTGAACGTGAAGCTCGCCGTTGTGAGCGAGGAAAAGCATGTGGCATACAGTCCGCCGGCAAGACCCGCAAAGAACGCCGAGATGACGAACGTAAGGATCTTGTAATACGTCGTGTTCACGCCGGAAGCGGACGCGGCGATCTCATCGTCGCGGATGGCCTCGATGGCGCGGCCGTATTTTGAGCGGATGAACATGCACATGATCGCAATGCACAAAATGGTGATGCCCAGCACGAGCCACACATACTTCGCCTGCAGTGAGGTCGACAGGCCGAGCCCGTTGGCGTAGAGCGAAGAGCTCGCCGTGCCGTTTGCAAGGCCGTCGCCGCCGGCGAAGGGCAGGTTTGCGATGACGTTTTCGACGATGAGGCCGAAGCCGAGCGTCACGATGGCCAGATAGTCACCGTGCAGCCGCAGCGCCGGGATGCCCACGAGCAGGCCGAGCAGCCCTGCGAAGATGGCACCGAGCAGACAGCAGCCGAGAATGACCAGAATGAGCTGGCCGGGGGCTGCTTTGGATGCCTCGAACAGGCCCGCGCGCTCGAGCGCAAGCGAGGTCAGCGCAGCGGTGTAGGCGCCGACGCCGGCAAAACCCATGTGGCCCAGTGTGAGCTGGCCCAGGTAGCCAAGCGTGAGATTGAGCGACGTGCCGAGCAGGATGAAAATGCACATCTGCCAGATGATCGGGACCAGCACGCGGCGGTAGGTATTTTCCGGGAGCACCTGACCGAGCAGCAGCACCACGGCAAAGAGCAGCACGATCAGGCCGCAGTTGATGCCGGTACCGCGCAGTTTTGTTTTTTGCAGCGTATTCATACCTTCTCACCTACATTCTTTCCGAGGATGCCGGCCGGCTTGACCAGCAGCATCACGATCAGGATCAGAAACACAACGGCGTTGGCGAGCGACGAGCTGATGTAGGCCGTCACGAGCGCTTCAATGATGCCGACGACGATGCCGCCGAGCATGGCGCCCGGGATCAGGCCGATGCCGCCCATGACCGCCGCCACGAACGCCTTGAGGCCCAGCATGGAGCCCATCGTCGTCGTCACGGTGTGGTACTGCGCGCAGTACATCAGCGCCGCGATGGCCGCAAGGCCCGAGCCGATGGCGAACGTCGTCACGATCGTGCGGTTGACGTTGATGCCCACGAGCGTGGACGCCTCCTTGTTCTCGGACACGGCGCGCATGGCGCGGCCGAGCTTTGTCTTCTGCACGAAGAGCTGCAGCGCCGCCATGACAATGGCCGCGATGACGATCGTGATCACGGCCGCCATGTTCACCGACACGCCGCCGAGGGACATCGGCGCCGTGCTGAAGATCTCATCGGAGATCACGCGCGGGTTCGGGCCCATGGCCGGGATGGCCTGCGCGAGGTTTTCCAGCAGCAGACTCATGGCGATGGCCGTAATGAGGGCCGACATGCTCGTGCCCTTGCGGCGCACGGGCCGGTAGGCCACCAGCTCGACCAAAACACCCACGAGCGCGCAGATCACGATGGCCGCGATCACGCCCGTCCACGCCGGCAGGCCCATGCTGTGCAGCAGGATCGGCACGGTGAAATACAGCGTATAGCCGCCGACCATGATGAAGTCGCCGTGTGCAAAGTTGATAAGTCGGATGATACCGTAAACCATCGTGTAGCCCAGCGCCACGAGCGCATAGACGCTGCCGAGGCGGAGCCCGATGATCAGTTGCTGTAAAAAGTCAGTCATATTCTCTCCCTGCCTTTCTGGTTCACGCGCAGGCCAGCCGCGCCGGAATGATTGCGCGCGAAAGCGCCGGGCGGCGCTTTCGCGCGGAGGCATTGCTTTTGGTTTTGTCCGGTTCCAGCTGCACAGCCGGAGCAGATCAGCTCTGCGTCTTGACGAACTTCTGCACGAGCTTGCCGTCAGAGGGCGTGAAGGTCAGGATGGCCACGCTCTTTTCCGGCGTGCCGGTCTCGTCGAGGGTCATGTCGCCGGTGACGCCGACATAGTGCATGCCGCTCATCGCGTCGCGGATGGCATCGTGGTCGATGCTGCCGGCCTTCTCAATGGCCTGCTTGACCATGTACATGGCGTCATAGGCCAGTGCGCCGAGCGCGTTCATGGATTCGGAGCCGTACTTGGCGGTGTAGTTCTTGACGTAGTTCTGGACGATCTCGGAGCTGTCCTCCGGAGAGTAGTGGTTGGTGAAGTAGACGTTTTCATAAGCGCTCAGATCGCCGGTGGTGTAGTCCTGCGTGCCGTCGAAGCCGTCGCAGCCGATGATCGCGCCCTTGAAGCCGGCCTCACGAGCCTGCGGGATGATTTTCGGGCCGACTGCATCGTAGTAGTACGGAGCGAAGAGCATGTCCGCGCCGGAGGCGGCGATGGTCGCCAGCTGCGAGGAGAAGTCCACGGCGCCGGTGTCGGACGAGGACTGCTCGCAGACGATCTCGATGCCGTATTTCTCAGCCGCCTTCACGAACGAATCGTGCAGGCCGGAGGAGTAGGTGTCGCCGGTCGCATACAGCACAGCGGCTTTCGTCCAGCCCTGATCCTTAGCGTAGGCCGCGACCATCTCGCCCTGGAAGCTGTCCTTGAAGCAGGAACGGAACACATAGTCGTCCTTGGTGGTGATGGAGTCTGCCGTGGAGCTCGGCGTCACGAGCACGATGCCCTCATCGTCGGCCAGGCTCGTGATCGCGGACGTGCAGCTCGAGAGCGTTGCGCCGATGATGGCCGACGCGCCCTCGCTGAGCAACGAGTTGAAGCCGGAAACGGCCTCGGCCGGAGTGCCCTGGTCGTCCTTGGTGGAGAGCTTCACGGTCGCGCCGAGGATACCGCCGGCGGCGTTGATCTCATCGATCGCCAGCTGGATGGAGTTCGTGATGGCCAGGCCGTAGGCCGCCTGCGCGCCGGTCACCGGGGTAATGTTGCCGATGATAATCTCCTTGCCCGACAGGTCGCCGGACGCCGAATCATCTTTTGTATCACCGCCGCCTCCGCATGCGGCCAGAGAAAGCACCATCATCACAGAAAGCAGCAGTGCCGTCAGTCGTTTCAGTTTCATGTTCATATCCTCCTGTTCTTGATTTTTTCGCCCGCGCCGGTGGGTCCGTTTACCGGTTTTTGTGTTTTTTCCGTTTTTTGTGGGCGAAAGAAATAAAAAAGACAAGAGAGCGCACCTTCGCTTTTCGAAGATGTGCTCCCTTGCACGCTTTTATTATAGCGGAAATCCTGAACGGAAATCAACGGCGATAACCGCCAAACTATTAGTTTTTTTGAACGATATCTTTAGCGAAATTCATAAATCGTTCGCTTTCGACGACGTCTCCGGCTCAAAGGCGTCCGTCTGCCCTGCTTCCGCCAGACTGTGCCGCAGGCACGTCCGGCAGGGCTCAGCGTCCCAGTCGCAGTACATATACTTACAGGCAAAGCACAGCGTTTTAGCCGACGGATGCGCCCTGCGCGTCTCCGGGACAGGCGTCCCGGGCTGCGGCTGCGCCGCTTTCTGATACCGGTCGACGCCCCGCTGCACCAGCTGCGTGGCTCGCAGGCAGTCCGCGCACGGCTGCAGATCCCGGTCGTGGAATTTGTACTTGCAGGCAATGCATAATGTCTTGTTTTCCGCCACAGAAATCACTCCCATTCTCAGTTGCCGGTTTCGGACCCAATTCCGGTAAATTCAGTATAAGCCGCCGCTTTGCGAATGTAAAGTGTGAGAAGCACCCGAATTTTTCGGTTTCTTTTCATCTTTTTGTGTTTAAATGGCGAAGCATCCTCGCGTGCGGCCGCCCGCATTTGTGAAAAGCGGAAAAAGTACATTTGCCCGCTTGACAAACCGCCTGTCCAGAGCGTATGCTTGCGCCAAGTTCAAAGCAGCAAACCACAGATGCAGAGGAGTAAGCGAGGGTTTGTGTCTTTCCCAGAGAGCTGCCGGTTGGTGCGAGCGCAGCAGAGACGACCTTGCCGAATGGACTGCGGAGGGCGGACGAGACGCCGTGAGGCGGTAAAGTCCGACGGGCTTTTCCCCCGTTACCAGGGAAAGACGTGTGATGGCACGTCGCCGAGCGGGCGCATTTGCGCCAATTTGGGTGGCACCGCAGAAGTTTTCCGGCTTTTGTCCCAAGGATCAAATTCAGTTTTGGTCTTTCCGTGGACAAGGGTCGTTTTTCTTGCCCGGAAAGGCCCCGGTCGAAAGGAGCTAGCACCATGGCAAACGAAAACATTCCCTACAAGATCTACCTGTCCGAGGACGAAATGCCGCGCACGTGGTACAATGTCCGCGCCGACATGAAGGTCAAGCCCGCCCCGCTGCGCAATCCCGCCACCGGCGCGCCGATGTCGTTCGACGATCTGCGCCCCGTGTTCTGCGATGAGCTGATCCGTCAGGAGCTCGACAACGACGACCGCGAGATCCGCATCCCGGACGAGATCCGCGATTTTTACAAGATGTACCGCCCCTCGCCGCTCGTGCGCGCCTACTGCCTGGAAAAGCAGCTGCAGACCCCGGCAAAGATCTACTACAAGTTCGAGGGCAACAACACCTCCGGCTCGCACAAGCTCAACAGCGCCATCGCGCAGGCGTACTATGCCAAGCAGCAGGGGCTGCGCGGCGTCACGACCGAGACCGGCGCCGGCCAGTGGGGCACGGCCCTGTCGATGGCCTGCGCCTACCTCGGGCTCGACTGCAAGGTCTATATGGTCAAGTGCTCGTATGAGCAAAAGCCCTTCCGCCGCGAGGTCATGCGCACCTACGGCGCGTCCGTGACGCCGAGCCCGTCCACGGAGACGGAGATCGGCCGGCGCATCTTCGCCGAGCACCCCGGCACGACCGGCTCGCTCGGCTGCGCAATCAGCGAGGCCGTCGAGGTCGCCACCTCGACCCCCGGCTACCGCTACGTGCTCGGCAGCGTGCTCAATCAGGTGCTTCTGCACCAGTCGGTCATCGGCCTGGAGACGAAAACGGCCCTTGACAAATACGGCGTCGTGCCGGATATCATCATCGGCTGCGCCGGCGGCGGCAGCAACCTCGGCGGCCTCATCTCCCCGTTCATGGGCGAGAAGCTGCGCGGCGAGCGCGACTATCGGTTCATCGCTGTCGAGCCTGCCTCCTGCCCGAGTCTCACGCGCGGCAGGTTCGCCTACGACTTCTGCGCCACCGGCAAGGTCTGCCCGCTGGCCAAGATGTACACGCTCGGCAGCGGCTTCATCCCCTCGCCGAACCACGCCGGCGGCCTGCGCTACCACGGCATGAGCTCCATCGTGTCGCAGCTGTACCACGACGGCTACCTGGAGGCCCGCGCCGTCGAGCAGACGAAGGTGTTCGAGGCGGCCGAGCAGTTCGCGCGCATCGAAGGCATCCTGCCCGCGCCGGAGTCCAGCCACGCCATCCGCGTCGCCATCGACGAGGCCATTAAGTGCCGCGAGACCGGCGAGGCCAAGGCCATCGTTTTCGGCCTGACCGGCACCGGCTACTTCGACATGGCTGCCTATGAGAAGTTCCACAACGGCGAAATGAGCGACTTCATCCCCACCGACGCGCAGCTCGCCGAGAGCTTTGCGACCCTGCCGCAGGTGCCGGGCCTCGACGACTGAACGAACGTATACGACCGCCGCACGGCGGGTAAAATTTCAACAGTCAAGAACAAAGGAGATCGGATCATGGGTCTGAAAAACATCGAAAAAGCACAGGTGCTGCGCCTCGGCGACGAGGTCGAATACCAGCAGGGACAGATCGTGAGCAAGACGCTCGCGCAAAACCGCGCCCTGAGCATGACGCTCTTCGCCTTCGAGCAGGACGAGGAGATCAGCACGCACACCGCCGACGGCGACGCGCTCGTCACCGTGCTCGACGGCACGGGCCGCTTCACCATCGACGGCGAGGCGCACCTCGTCTCCGCCGGGGAGAGCATCGTCATGCCGGCGCACGTGCCGCACGCGGTCTATGGGCAGACGCGCTTTAAGATGCTGCTGACCGTGATCGTGTAACGCGGGACATCCCCGCATATAAGACCCCCGCACCGTTCGGTTTTCCGAACGGTGCGGGGGGTTTGTTAATCCTGTCTCTTATACACATCTCCGAGCCCACGAGACAGGCAGAAATCTCG
>ENA-UAOK01000363-UAOK01000363.1-human-gut-metagenome-genome-assembly--contig:-NODE-363-length-26801-cov-5.632543_pt1 | contig 26801 bp, 21 predicted proteins | sample MGYA00243467_ERZ654553 | MGnify/ENA primary metagenome ERZ654553 (study PRJEB26926, sample SAMN06164886) | human gut metagenome | biome: ENVO:00009003; feature: ENVO:2100002; material: ENVO:00002003...
GCTCGGAGATGTGTATAAGAGACAGCGCCATACTTCTCGCCAAACAGGGCAACAGCGCCGGCAGCCTTAGCCTCGTCGATGCCCATGACACGGGTCACGACCGGCTTGGAAGCGAAGATCTGCTGGTTGACCAGGTCCTCAACAGCCTTGAGCTGCTCGGAGGACAGGGCCTCGAAGTGCGTAAAGTCAAAGCGCAGGTGCTCGGGCGTCACCAGCGAGCCGGCCTGGGAGACATGCTCGCCCAGGACCTGCTTAAGGGCAGCGTCGAGCAGGTGGGTGGCGGTGTGGTTGCGGCGCAGGAAACCACGGCGCTCGGCGTCGAGCGCGGCGGTCACGGTAGCACCGACGGTCAGCGTGCCCTCGGCAACGTGTGCGACATGGGCATACAGGCCGTTGTGGTTCTTGGTATCGGCAACGGTCAGAACAACGCCCTCGGCGGAAAGCTCGCCGGCGTCACCCTGCTGGCCGCCCATCTCGGCGTAGAACGGGGTGCGGTCGAGCACGACCTCGACGTCCTCGCCGGCGGCAGCGGACTCGACGGACTCGCCGTTGCGAACGATGGCGACAACCTTGGCACCCTCGATCGCATCGTTGTCATAGCCGTCGAACTCGGTCGCGGCGACCTTGTCGGAAAGCTCAACCCACACGTCGTTGAAGCTGCCCCAGGCATCGCCCTTGGCGTTGGCACGAGCGCGGGCCTTCTGGTCCTCCATGCAGGCGGTGAAGCCGTCCATGTCGACGTCGTGGCCAGCAGCGCCGGCGATCTCGACAGTCAGGTCAATGGGGAAACCAAAGGTGTCGTGCAGCTTAAAGGCAACGTCGCCCGGAAGGACGGAGCCGTCGGCAAGCGCTGCCAGGGCCTCATCCAGGTAGACGCGACCGTTGTCGAGCGTCGTGGAGAAGCGCTCCTCCTCGGAGGCGACGATACCCTTGACGAGCGCGACGTTCTTGAGCAGCTCAGGATAGGCCTCGCCCATCTGAGCGTTGACCTCGTCGATAAACTTGGTCAGGAAGGCGCCCTCGATGCCCAGCAGGCGACCGTGGAACACGGCGCGGCGGAGCAGGCGGCGAAGGACGTACTCGCGGCCCTCGTTACCGGGGAGGATGCCGTCGGAAATCATAAAGTCGACGGCACGGGAGTGATCGGCGATGATACGCAGCGAGCGGCTGGCACCGGAGTAATCGTCGGCGTCATAGGTCTTGCCGCTGATCTCCTCGCCCAGCTTGATGAGGTGCTGCATCAGATCGCCGTCGTAGTTGGCGGTCTTGTGCTGCATGATAGCGGCCATGCGCTCCAGGCCCATGCCCGTATCGAGGTTGCGGTGCGGCAGCTCCGGCATGGAGCCGTCCTCCTGGCGGTCGTACTGGGTAAAGACGAGGTTCCAGAACTCCAGGAAGCGGTCGCAGTCGCAGCCGGGCTTACAGTCGGGGCTGCCGCAGCCGACCTCCTCGCCCATGTCAAAGTAGATCTCGGAGCACGGACCGCAGGGGCCGGTGGGGCCGGCGGCCCAGAAGTTGTCGTCCTCCCCCAGACGCGAGATGTGGTCCTCGGCAACGCCCAGGGAACGCCACACGTCGTGGGTCTCGTCGTCCTCGGTAAAGACGGTGAAGTACAGGCGGTCGAGCGGCAGCTTGAACTCCTTGGTGATGAGCTCAAAGGCCCAGGCGCAGGCCTGCTGCTTGGAGACGCCGCCAAAGGAGAAGTCGCCGAGCATCTCAAAGAAGGACAGGTGACGGCCGTCCTCGCCGATGCAGTCGATGTCGTTGGTGCGGACGCACTTCTGGCAGGAGATCGCGCCGATCTCCTTCATGGTCTTCTTGCCCTGGTAATACTCCTTAAACTGGTTCATGCCGGCGTTGGCAAGCAGCAGCGAAGGATCGTCGGGGACGAGGGACGAAGAAGGATAGAGCTTAAGACCGCGCTCCTCAAAGAAGTTGAGGAACTTGGAGCGAATCTCAGCCGTAGTCATTGACGGGTAGTCAGCACTCATAGAGGGAATCTCCTCGGTTTCACATCGAAACAGTTCAAACGTAACGATATTACCATCCCACCGCGCCCATGCAAAAAAGAGGGCCGCCAAACAGCGACCCTCCAGCGAAAGTGCACGTTATTTGGGACCGAGCAAGCCTTTGAAAAAAGGCTGCTGTAGAATTACATATAAGAGTCACCCGGAAGGAGCGATCGATGAAAAGTAAACGATTTGTCCTGAATGCACTTCTGGTTGTAGCACTTTTAGCGCTCTTGGCCTTCTCATGCTGGTACGCAAACCAACCAGCATTTGGCTACTTATTGTATGCAGTAATGTCCGGCGATAAGGCTTACTACACTCTACGCGCAATTGACGTTCTCTTTTTCTATGTAGCCGGCCCCTTATCAATCGCTTTGCTCGCGTTTCTTGTCATTTACAACTTCAAGAAACGTTAATAGGACCTATTTAGAATCCGAATCGTCCATGGAACCGTCGATGCCGGTTTTGGTGTCGTCGTCCGTATTGGAATCATCATCCTTGGCGAAGGGGTTCTTGAAGAAGCCCGTCGCATCGGGCTGCAGACCCGAGAGCTTGATCCAGGGATTATCGAGCTCGGGCTTGGGCATGGCCTGGGCCTCGGGCGCAGTCTCGTTACCGATGAGCTCGGACTCATAAATGAAGGTGTCGTCGCCGAGCGCGTCGTAGGCGGCGACCGGGTTGCCATCGGCATCGCGGTACGGTGTGCCCTTAAAAACGGCGCCGTCATAGGCCACAAGCTGTCGGCCGGTCTCATTCTCGAAGTAGTACACGAAGATACCCTTGAGGGCCGCACACAGCGGGATGGCAATAATCATGCCGATGGGACCCATGAGTGCCGAGCCAATAACGAGCGCCGTGAGGCTCATGATGGGATGCACCTGCACTGAGCTCTGCATGACCTTAGGAGAAATCACGTTGTCTGTGACGTTTTGCGCGACCATCGTCACGATGAGCGTCCATAACGCCAACATGGGGCTGAACATGAAACCGAGCACCGTGGCGATTGCTGCGCTCACCCAAGGACCAACGACCGGAACCAAATGCATGATGCCGGTAAAGATAGCCATGAGCGCCGCATACGGATGGCCGATGATCATAAAACCGATAAAGGCGAGGAAACCACCGCAGATGGACGTCACGACCATACCGCGCATGTAGCAGCCGACAGAGCGAGAAAGGATGGCGACCATAAAGCGGTACGAGGTCTCCTTCTCCTGACCGATGATGGTGCAAATCTCGTGGTGCATGCGAGGGTAGTCGCAGGCCATCCAGTACGCAAGCACCAGACCAAGGAAGATCACGAACAACTGCGAGGCCGTATTGGTGATGAGCGGGAACACACCGCGGCCAAGCTCGGCAGCGATCTGAGACACGTACTTCGATGCCACGGTAACAAGCGACGAAAGATTATCGTCCAAATACTCCTTGAGCGGCGTGTTGTTGAGCGTCTTGGCATGCGAGATCATCTCGTTGAGATCGCCACCAGCAACACGAAGCTGCTCGGGCAGGCGGCTCAGGACTTCCATGATCTGGCCAAAGAGAATCGGCGACAAGATGCAAACGACACCGACGAGCACGACAACAACAACAACAATAAGCGCGATAAGCGAACCGATGCCGCGATTCACGCCATGGTGCTCGAGCCAGTTGGTGATCGGGGACATCACAAAGGCAATGATGGAACCAACAGCGAGAAACTCGATAACCGGTGCCAGGATGCCCATAAGGTTAAAGATGACAGCAGCAATAACAATGCAGCCGACAACAGCCCAAATGCGCAGCGTCAGAATGCGGGTGTCGCGCAGCACGCGATCGGTTTGTTGGGGGTGCTCACTCATGAACGAATCATCACTCCGTCGGGGTCGATCTTGTCCTGAATCTTCTTAAGCGTGCGGCGCAGCAGACGCGAAACCTGCACCTGAGAAATACCAAGCTTCTTGGCGATCTCGATCTGGGTCATGCCCTTCACAAAGCGCAGCTCGATCACCTCGCGCTCGCGCGGCGAGAAATCACGGATGGCTTCCTCGATCACTAGACGGTCATCGGTAAAGTCGAGCTCGTTGTCGTCGTCGGCGTAACGGTCGAGAATCGAGGGGGCATCGTCGGAATCGGACGCACCAGGAGCCTCGATGGGCACCGAGGTATAGGCCGAAGACGATTCCATAGCCTCCAGCACCTCATCGACCGTCACGTCCAAGTACTCAGCGATTTCCTCAACCTTAGGCGAGCGCTGTAGCTCGTTGGTGAGCTTATCGGTAGCCTGGTTGACCTTGGCCGAGAGCTCCTGCAAGCGACGGGGCACGCGCACGCTCCAGCCCTTGTCGCGGAAGTGACGCTTAATCTCGCCCAAGATGGTAGGCGTGGCAAACGTGGTGAACTCGAGTCCGCGCTCAGGGTCAAAGCGGTCGATAGCCTTGAGCAGGCCCAAATAACCAACCTGCATCAGGTCATCGAGCGGCTCGCCGCGGTTCTTAAACTTGTTGGCAAGAAACCTTACCAGGTTCATGTGGGACATGACGAGCTGCTCGCGTGCGTCCGGGTCACCGGTCTCTTTATAGCGACGAAACAGCTCGCGGGTTTTCTCCTTGTCCCAAGCGGTCTTACCGCTCCGGGAACGTTCGGTCATATTAGATATCCGCCTTGAGGTCGAGGGAAAGCGTCAGGGGCGCCGTAGTCTTTTCGTAGGAGTCGCACACGCTCGCGAGGATGAGCTCGGCATACACCGCAGCCTGGTCGTCTTCATCGACCGTAGCCTGGTCGCCAAAGGTAATAGTCATGCCAACGTGGGTCTCATCGACATCGAATTTGATGGTGATGTCATCGCAGTCGACCGCGGTGCAACCAAAGATGAAAGCCTCCTCAGCAGCCATGCGGATGTCCTCGATGCGATCGACAGACATAGAGCACAGGGCACCAACGTTGGCTGCCGTCATGCGCACAAGGCGAGCGAGACGCGGGTCACCGGCAACGGTCAGCGTGATAGGGCAGGTTGCTTCGCTACTCATCGCAGGACTCCTCAGAGGTCTCGGCGGGCGTATAGGTGTAATACTGAGCCGGCTTGGATACAGACTTCTGACCATCATCGTCGCCCGCGGCGGCCTCGTCCTCGCCAATTAGGACGCGCTCGGTAGGCTGCTCGGCCTCCGCAGCGGCAGCGGCGAGCTTGCGATCGGCGTCGGCTGCAGGAGCCTTCACCTTATTGAAGAGCTTCTGCACAGCACCGGCGGCAGAGTCGGTCACGCTCGACACAGCATTGCTGGCCTCGGCCATGCTGCCCGTAACCTCGGAAATGTCGCGAACCACGGCTTCGACCTCTACGAGATTGGAGGTAAGGGCATCAACTGCCGTCTTGCTCGACTTAAGCAGCGGCTCCATCTGGGCAAGTGCCGGCGTAAGCTCATCGACAGCGCCATCGAGCTTTGCCACCACAGGCTGAGCCTCGGCGATGGTGTTGTTGAGGTCGTTCACGGTCTTATCGAGCGAGTCGACAACATTGCGGGTCTTGCGCAGGGTAAGCGCGAGCTCAGCGATGGCCCACACGCCGGCAACGGCGAGCAGCAGCAGGGCGATTTGAATGGGACTCATACAAGCCTCCCGGAAGAATCGAAATACAGACGCTTTTCATGGTACCCCAAAGGGGACCGAACATGCCAAGAGCAGCAACGTGGGACAAAATTATCAGCAGCTACCTCGGTGCATTCCCGCTGCGGTCTCGTTCGCTTTGCTCTACGCGCCACTCTTCCCAGCCGCGCCCGGCAGGCTGCCAAAATGCACCGCGTTCCAAGCCTTCGGGCAAATAGCGCTGATCGACCCAGCCTTCGGGATAATCATGTGGATACTTATACACACCGTATTCATCGCTGCCCGGGCGATGGCGATCGCGCAGATAACTCGGCACCTCGCGAAGCCCACTAGAATGGATATCGGCCAGCGCCGCATCGATCGAAGCCTCACACGCGTTGGATTTTGGCGCCAAGCACACATAGAGTGCAGCCTGAGCCAGGTTAATGCGGCACTCGGGATAGCCAATGACCTCGGCAGACTTAAACGCGGCATGCGCCACCAAAAGCGCCTGCGGGTCGGCGTTGCCAACATCCTCAGAAGCGTGAATCATAATGCGGCGAGCGATAAACTTAGGATCCTCCCCAGCATCGATCATGCGCGCGAGCCAATAGATCGTGGCATCGGGGTCACTACCGCGCATGGACTTGATGAACGCACTGATGATGTCGTAGTGCATGTCGCCGTTTTTGTCATACGTAAAGCCGCGACGCGGGTTGGCAATCTTCACGTCATCCACGGTGATGGGATAGCGCTCCCCCGCCGCAGGCGCTGGCGTTCCCTCGGTATCGGGACGCGTGACGGCAATCTCGCTCGCAAGCTCGAGCGTCGTGAGCGCCGAGCGAGCGTCACCCGCTGCCAGCGTGCAAATGGTCTTGACCGTATCCTCATCGGCCGAGAACTTTCCGTTCAAGCCCTGTGGTGCCTCGAGCGCACGCTCAATAAGCGTGGCGATATCCTCATCCTTCAGATGTTCAAGCTCCACCACGCGCCCGCGCGACAACAGTGCCGAGTTGACCTCAAAGTACGGGTTCTCTGTCGTAGCGCCAATCATAATGACGGTACGGTTCTCAACTGCATGCAGCAGGGCATCCTGCTGCGACTTAGAGAAGCGGTGAATCTCATCGATGAATAGAATGGTGCGGCGGTCGTACGTATTCAGGCGCGTCTTGGCCTCATCAATCACACGACGCAGGTCCTTCACGGTACCCGTGACGGCGCTGACCTCAACAAACTCGCTCTTGGTATGGTTGGCGATAATGTGGGCCAGCGTCGTCTTGCCCGTACCGGCAGGCCCGTACAGAATCACGCTCGAAAGCACGTCGTGCTCGATCGCGGCACGCAGCCATGAACCCTTACCGACGGCCTTTTGCTGGCCCACGTACTCGTCGAGCGAATTGGGGCGCATGCGCACCGCAAGCGGCGCATTCTGAAAGGAACGCTCGCGCGTCGAAGCAGAAAAAAGGTCGTCCATAGCCATCCCGTGTATCAATCAAAAACGTTTTCCACTAACAGTATACCGAATTAATACGAACTACCGTTCGTTAATATAGGTACGGTGCGGAAACTCCAGACCAGGGAACAGCTTGCTCGTCAGCTCGCAGAAATAACCGTCCGTCATGCTCGAAATGTAATCCACTACGGTCTGATCTTTATCATCCTGCCATGCATAGGTGCGATTGTAGTAGGAAAGCTGCCGCTCAATGCGCGAAATGTGATGCTTAAAGATATACGAAGACTCGTCGCCTTCGTTTATATCCTGCAGGCAACGGTCATAGAGCTTTTCGAACGCCTCGCGCAGCTCCGTTTCGGAGTCGCCCTCGATGCCGCCCTTGCTATAGATCTTCTCGTAGTTCTCGCGCTTAGCGCGGCGGATTTCCTCGAACAGGTCCTCGCTCATCTCGATGCGCGGCTTGCCATAGCTGTGCTCGACGATATCGATAGAGGCATGCGTGAGAATCCAGCTGTTGTATGCTCCGCCAAGCCCATCGTCAAAAGCGTCGGGTGACAGCAGGCCCGCCGCAATGGCGTCTTGGCGATCACGCCCCGCATAGGCAAGAATATCCGAGATGCGAACGACACAGCCCTCAAGCGTCATGGGGCGCAAGTGCTCAATTGCGCTATAGCCTGTGGCAATGCAATCCTCGACGGTTCGATCGAACTGGTCAAAGGAACCCATGTCCGAGAGCTCGAACACACGCTGCTCGTACTCGCCGTTGTGGCAGAGCACGCCATCGAGCGTCTGAAGCGACACGTTGCGACCGTACAGCGCATCGAGCACGCGGACCGACTGCACGTTATGGAAAAAATAACGACCCGTGCGCTCGTGATAGATATCGTTGAGGAATCGCTCGCCGGCATGGCCGAAAGGCGTGTGCCCCAAGTCGTGACCCAGACCGATCGCTTCAATCAGATCGCAGTTGAGCCCGAGGGCGCGACCGATATCGCGCGCAATGCGCGAGACGAGCTGCACGTGTAGACCACGACGCGACAAGTCGTCGTTGCTTCGAAAGCTAAAAACCTGCGTTTTGCCTGCATAACGGGTGTACGCCGGTAGATGGAGGATTTTTTCGGTATCGCGCATAAACGCCGGACGCATAAGCGTGCCTTTGTCCGCATCGCGATCGACACGACGAATGACCTGGTCGTCGTTGCAACGATACGGATTGACAGTGCCCGAAGCACGATTGGCGGCAATGCGCTCGACGAGCTCGGGCGACAACGCCGAAGGAATACGGTCCATACGCGCCTTGATGGCGGCCGTTTCTTGATTAGTTGCCATGGCATGCTCCTTAAGAACGATGCGCAATCGGTTACAGAGTGCAGCCCACGACCTCGATTATGGCAAAAATCGGCACTAAAAACGGGAGCAATGGCAGGGAGCGCGATTTTGTGAAGAGGCAGGAGAGGGCCAGGGCCAGGAGTGCGACGGCAAATGCCACGATGCCACCCATAGGGTCGAGCGTGCAAAGCGCGAAGAGTGCTTTGGCGTCCCCCATGCCAATCCCCGGGGCTTGACGAAGGCGCCGCCAGAGCGACTCAGTAAGCATAAGGGCAAGGTAGACGATGACCGCAAGACCGGCATGATCAAGTGCAGTGTTAACGCCCCTGTCGAGCCAAACGCCTGCTAACGCCGCCACGGCACATGCGCCGGCAAGCTCATTGGGAAACCGCCGCTCACGGGCATCAATCCACGCGCCGGCAAAGATGCAAATCCAAAACGGGATATAGATCATCGAAAACCTCCTTGAGCAGCTGCTCAAAAGCAAAAACCACCACAAAGGTGCCTGTCCCCTTTGCGGTGGTTTTGGTGGTGGTTATTTGGCGCCTTGCATGACCTCGTCAAGGGTAACGCTAACGGCGTGCTGCGTCGGGACCCAGTCGACCTTCAGGAACAGCGCGGCCACCGTGATGGGGATATAGCTGAACATAAAGATCGGGAAGGTAAACAGGTTAGTCACCAGACGCCACTTTTGCGGGCAGTGAATGTGCTTGTACTCAAAGATAGTCGTGAGCAGCGCCAGGATAAAGAAAGTCAGATACATCATGGCGAAGGTCATAATGAGCGAAGCGGCACAGGCCTGCATCTCGACTTCGGTAGCCAAAAAGCCGTGCGAGAGTCCACCCACGATCAGGAACGTCGCATTGGCGAGCATCAAGATGAGCGACAGCAGCATACCCGGGGCGATCGTCATGAACATGTCGTAGGCGGCAAAGCGATGGTAGCGGAAGGTCGACTTGACCAGGTGCTTACCGTAAGTAAAGAACACCTGGTAGAAGCCCTTGGTCCAACGCATGCGCTGTTTCCAGGACGCCTTAAACGTCACGGGTTGTTCGTCAAAGAACTCCGCCGGCGCATAGCCAATGCGAATGCCGTGAATGGCGCAGAACGTGGTGAACTGAATGTCCTCGGTCAGCGTGTGGAACTGCCAACCGTGCATGCCCTCGATAACGCTGGCGGAGATGAGGTAGCCCGAACCCGAGACAGCGCAAGAAGTCTTGCAGATATTGCGCGCGTTGTTGAGAAAGCGCGCCTCACGCAGGTACCAAGTGGCATTAGCTGCCGAGATCCACGAGCTGCCGAAGTTCTTGGAGTTACGATAGCTCGTGACCACGTGGAATCCCTGGTCAAAGGCATCGTTCATCTTGGACACGTAATCGCGGGAGATGACGTTATCGGCATCGAAGATAAAGTAGCCCTCAAACGTGTCGGGATACTCGTTAAGGATGCGATCAAAACCAAAGTCCATGACCCAGCTCTTACCCTTGCGGGCCAGGTCGTTGCGCTCATAAACGATGGCGCCCGCCTCGCGCGCGAGCTGCGCCGTGTTGTCGGTGCAGGCATCGGCGACCACGAAGACCTCGATAAGCTCGGACGGATAATCCTGATCCTTGATGGAGCGAACGAGGTTGGCGATCACGGCCTCCTCGTTATGCGCCGCGATAAAGAAGGCATAGCGGTGAAGTTTTTTGGCCTTGGGAGGCGCGACCTCGCCACGAAGAGCGCCAATGACAAAGAAGACCACCTGGTACAGAAAGCAGACCGTGAGCAGCGTAACCACAATCTGGTTAAAGATCACGATGGGCGTGTTAGTTTGTAAAAAGGCGAGCATGCAGGCTCCCGAGAACGCGTTACGTAAACAACCGTATATCATACCGCAGGCTTACCGAGTTCAAGAAACCACCTAATACCGGCTAGGCTTCGAGAAGGCCAAGCTGCGGGACGATGTCGTCGCCGGCGGCGGTGCGGCCAAGCGAGCGCGGGGCCAGGTCGTCAAGAACCGCAGCAAGATCCCAAGGCAGCTCGTCGCGGCATTCGATGCGCTCACCCGTCACGGAATGGTCGAATGCGACGCGCCAGGAATGAAGGAATTGCCTGGTCAGACCCTGATCGGCACGCGCATCGCACTTACCGTAGAGCGGATCGCCCACGCAGGCGTGGTTGATATGGCTCATATGCACGCGAATCTGATGTGTGCGGCCCGTAAACAGGTGGCACTCGACGAGCGTATAGCCGTCGTCGAAACGCGTGGAATCGAAGCGCTCGAGGACTTTAAAGGTCGTAATGGCCTGACGGGCAAAGGGGTCGTCCGAAACCGCCATCTTGACGCGGTCGCGCGTAGAACGGGCGATACCGGTATTGATGGTGCCCTCGTCCATGGCGATGTGCCCGTGAACGAGCGTGATATAGCGACGATCGAGCGTGCGCGTGCGAATGAGATTTTGAAGCGCGCGCTGCGTGTCGTCGTCCTTTGCCGCAAGCATGAGACCCGAGGTATCGCGATCCAAACGATGCACGATCCCGGGGCGGTCCTCACCCTGTACGGTACCAAGATGGTCGATGCCGCAGTGGTAGACCAGAGCGTTCGCAAGGGTGCCGCTCTCGTGGCCATGGGCGGGATGGCACACCAGGCCCCGCTGCTTGGAGAGCACGATAAGGTAGTCGTCCTCGTAGCGGATATCGAGGGGAATGGCCTCGGGAATCACGTCGGTCGGGTCGTGCGGCTCGGGCAAGTCGACCGAGATGCGATCGCCGGCGCGTACGGCGCACTTTTTAGAGAGACAAGTCTCACCGTTGACGGCAACGGCGCCTCCCTCGATCAGATGCGCGCAGGCAGAGCGCGTGGGACAGCCATCGTTGGCGCCCAAATAGGCGTCAAGACGCTGACCAGCGGAATCGTCGGCAACAAGAATATGGATGTCGGCCATTAACGCTCATTCCTTTCGCGAATCTTGCGGGCACGCTCCCCACGCTGCTTGGCCTTGCGCTTAGCGCGGGCCTCATCACGGGCATTGAGCTCGGCAGTCGCATCAACCTCGCGGGCCGCGGGGCTCAAGAACATGTATCCGAAGAGGGCGAGCACGACGCCCAAGGTAATGCCGATATCGGCCACATTGAAGACGGGGAAGTCGATGAAGGTGGTGGCAATAAAATCGGTCACGAAGCCAAAGGCCAAACGATCGATAGCGTTGCCGATAGCACCGCCCGCAACCATCGCCATGCCCACAACCTCAAGATGGGCGAGCTGGGGTGCACGAATGAGGTACGCGGCAATAGCGACAATGACCGCCAGCGCCAGCACGGCAAACGCGATGCCATGCCCCTCGCCCATGCTAAAGGCAGCGCCGATATTGCGGACAAACAGGAAGTCGATCACGCCGGGGATAACAGTCACATGCAAAGCGTCGTCCACGGCACGAACCGCAAGCTTGGTCAACTGGTCAACAAGCAGCACAACGAGCGCCACCCCACCAGCAACACCCAACCGCCAACGCAAAGGCGGCGTCATATCCCCAGCACGACCCAAATCAATCCCCTACCCTCAAGAACATCGAATTACGTTTAATACAAAGAACTATCTTATATTGCCATACGCAGAACGCACGACATATCCACCAACGCAAGCGAAATAACCAGCTAAAAACGAAAGCGACATTCCGAATAACGGAATGTCGCTTAATAGCTTTCGACTAAAAACGCAAGTCGAAAGAAAGCCTCTAGCTCCAGCAATGGAAATGCCGCGTTATCGTCACCAACAGCGAAAACGTCCCTAAGCGAGCAAGGTGACGTGAAAGAGGAGGGAAGCGTACTTTGGTACGCGACCGACGATTGAACGTCAGATTGCCGCTTAGGGGCGTTTGCAGCGTCGGTAGGTTACGGCGTTCTACGAACGCCGTAACTTACAGCGCGTCAGCGCAGCGCTTGCAGATATGCGCGTGGCCGTTGTACTCGCCGACGGTGGTGCGGTAGTTCCAGCAACGATCGCAGCACTCGCCCTCGGCAGCCTCGATAGCGACGGAAAGCTCCTCGCCCTGGTTCAGCTCAACATCGGAGACGATGTAGAACTCGGCCAGGTCGACGGCCTTGTCGCCGGTCAGCAGCGCGTACATCTCGGCAGGAACGACCGCCTTAACGCGGACCTGCTGGCTCTTGGTGAAGGTGCCGGCGGAGCGGGCATCCTCGAGGGCCTTGGTCACGGCGCTACGAAGCTTGAGCGAAGCCTCGAGCACGCCCTCGAACTCATTGGCCTCGTCGATTGTGATGGGCGACTTGTACCAATCGAGCAGCGCGGCGTACTTCTGGTGATCGACGCAGCCGGCGGGCGCATAGGCCATGGCCTCGTCGACCGTGTAGGACAGGATCGGCTGCAGGTCGCGCATGAGCATCGAGAAGAGCTCGGCAAGCACGGTCTGGGCGCTGCGGCGCTCGAGCGAGCCGGGCTTGTCGCAGTACAGGCGGTCCTTCAGGGCGTCGAGATACACGTTGGAAAGCTCGGTAACCACGAAGTCATAAAGCGCACGGTAAGCGCGCGGGAACTCGTAGCAAGAGTAAGCGTCGTCGACCTCGGCCTGAACCTGGGTCAGACGGGCAACCATGAGCTTGTCGAGCGGCAGCAGGTCGGCAAAGGCGACACCGTCGGTCTCAGGCTCAAACTGGCCCTCGAGCTCGGAAAGCAGGAAGCGCAGCGTGTTGCGGAAACGACGGTAGGCATCGGACGTACGGGCAAGAATCTCGTGGTCGATGGACACGTCGGAGCTGGTGTCAACGGAAGCAACCCACAGGCGGATGATGTCGGCGCCCATCTCGTCACAGACCTTATTGGGGTCGATGACGTTGCCGAGCGACTTGGACATCTTGCGGCCCTGGCCGTCGAGCGTGAAGCCCTGCGAGACGACCGCCTTGTAGGGAGCATGGCCGTTGGCGCCCACCGAAGTGAGCAGCGAGCTCTGGAACCAACCGCGATGCTGGTCGGAGCCCTCGAGATACACGTCAGCCGGGTACTCAAGCTCGGGGCGATACTCGCAGACGGCCTTCCAGGACACGCCGGAATCCCACCACACGTCGAGGATGTCCTTATCGGCCTTGAGGTGATGGCCGCCACACTTGGGGCAGACGCAGGCCTCACCCAGGTAGCTCTCGGGAGCGTCGGTGAACCAGGCGTCGGAGCCCTTCTCGTGGAAGAGCTTGATGACGGCGTCGAGCGTGGCGTCGTTCATGACCTTCTCGCCGCAGTCGGCGCAGGTGTAGCTGGGGATAGGCACGCCCCAGTTGCGCTGACGGCTGATGCACCAGTCGGGACGCTGCTCGACCATGGCGCCAATGCGGTTGGCGGCGTGAGCCGGATACCACTTGACGTTCTCGCGAACCTCCTTGCCAGCCTGCTCACGCAAACCGGTCTTGTCCATAGAGACAAACCACTGGTCGGTAGCACGGAAGAGCACCGGGTGCTTGCAGCGCCAGCAGTGCGGATAGCTGTGCGTGATCTTCTTCTCGAGGACCAGGGTGCCGCGCTCGCGCAGGAACTCGATGATGTGCGGGTTGGCCTCATCGGTATCCATACCGCTGAAGGGGCCACCGGTGCCAAACTCCTCGCCGGTGTAGAACTTGCCGTCGTCATCGACCGGCATGCAGATGTCGGTAATGCCCTCCTTGAGGCAGGCAAAGTAGTCGTCGACGCCGTGGCCGGGCGAGTTGTGGACGATACCGGTACCGTCATCGACACCGACGTAATCGGCCAGCAGCGCCACGCCCTCAACACCATCAAAGATCGGCTGCTTGTAGTGGATGTGGTGGAAGGTCTCGGCGGGAACCACATAGGGCTTACCGTCGACCATAACCGGGGTGTACTCCCAACCAAACTCCTCGCAGCACTTGGGAGCCAGGTCCTCGAGCATGACCTCGGCACGACCCTCGTGCTCAACGGCGACATAGGCGGCGCCGGGCTTGAGAGAAACTGCCTGGTCGGAGGGGATGGTCCACGGCGTGGTCGTCCAGATGATAAAGTCGACCGGGCCGTCGAAGTTCTCGAGGCCTGCGGGCTTGGAGGTCATCTCAAAGCGCACGAAGATGGACGGGCTCGTCTCGTCGGAGTACTCAATCTCGGCCTCAGCGAGTGCGGTGTGGCAGTGCTTGCACCAATGGACGGGCTTGTGACCGCGATAGATCATACCCTTATCGAACATGGCCTTGAAGACCTCGATGTCGGCAGCGTCATGCTGGTGATAGAGCGTCAGGTAGGGGTTATCCCAGTCGCCGAGCACGCCCAGGCGACGGAAGCCGGCCTTCTGCAGCTCGATGTTCTCGACGGCGAACTTGTTGCAAAGCTCGCGGATCTTAGCCGTGGAGGTCTGGTTGAACTTCTCGGTGCCGAGCTTCTCCTCGACCTTATGCTCGATCGGCTGGCCATGGCAGTCCCAACCGGGGACATAGGGAACCTCATAGCCCTGCATCATCCAGTAACGGTTGATCATGTCCTTGGAGATCTTGTTCATGGCGTGGCCGATGTGAATCGGGCCGTTGGCGTACGGAGGGCCGTCGTGCAGCACGAACTTCTTGTGACCCTCGTTCTTCTTCAGAACCTGCTCGTAGACCTTGTTGTCCTGCCAGTCCTTGAGTCGCTTGGGCTCGGACTTGGAAAGACCGGCACGCATGGGAAAACCGGTCTTGGGCAGATTCATCGTCTGCTTGTACTCGTTTGCCACGGTACCCCTTTCATGTCGTGGGCGCGCACGCCCGTTGGGCACCAAAAAAGCGCCCGTCCCTACAAGCTGGGACGAAGCGCCACAAAACGGGCTATACGCCCGTAAAAGCTCTTCGTTTAACCACCCAGCTTAGATGCCCTCGCCCGCGTATTCGCGCGCTCGCATCCGTTACTCGGCTGGCCTGTATCGACGACCATCTCGGCGATATCTACTAAGACGTGCCTGCGCGGCACGTCCGTTGGGACCGCAGCTCCGGGGTGATTTTCATCGGTCGCATGCACGGGTTCTCAGCGCTCCCCGCTCTCTGTGGCATGCGGACGGCCGACTACTCGTCCCCATCAACGCTTATGCGGAGTATGCTAGCACGTTCCGCGCCGGCGAAAAACCCTCAACACTGGTTTCATACGTAAGAAATTTCTCGTGGTCGTTAGCCTTCTCTAGGAGCAAAATACCTGAAAGCACTTTAACTAACGAAAGAAGGCTGCCATGCGCACAATCGGAATGAGCGACTACACCGTCGGCGAGGATTGCTTTACCGAGCTGCCCGCCGCACTGGCGGAGTACGGCGCGAAGAAAGTCGCCATCATTGGTGGCAAGCGAGCCCTAGCTGCGGCGCTGCCGGGCATCGAGGCGGCGCTTGAAGGTACCGACGTCGAGATTCTGGAGACGCGCGTCTACGGCACCAACAGTACGCGCGCCAATATCGCCAAGGTCGTGAACTCCCCCGCTTGCCAGCAGGCAGACGTGCTTATCGCCTGTGGCGGCGGCAAGGCACTCGACACCGTCAAGACAGCGGCAATCGAGCTCAAGAAGATTGTCTTTACGGTGCCGACGATTTGCTCTAACTGTTCCGCCGCGACCGCCATTGCCGTCGTCTACAACGACGATGGATCGCTCGAGGGCTATTCGTACCCCAACCGACCGGCGCACATCTTCATCAATCCCAAGATCATCGCCGAGGCTCCGGCGGAGTACTTCTGGGCCGGCGTGGGCGACGCCCTGTCCAAGCAGCCCGAAGTCGAGTACGCCACGAGCGCCGGCGACCTGGAGCACACCGCCGGCCTTGGCCTGGCTCTTGCCCACACCTGTTCCGAGCCGCTGTTTACCTACGGTGTTCAGGGTCTTGAGGACGTTCGTCAGAATCTGTCGAGCGAGGCCGTCAAGCAGATCGCGCTCGACATCGTGGTCAACACGGGCTATGTCTCGAACCTGACCAACCAGAACGATTACTACTACAACTCGAGCGTGGCGCACGCGTTCTACAACGCCGCCTGCAGCATTCCGCGTGAGGGCACCTACCTGCACGGCGAAGTCGTAAGCCTGGGCGTGCTGGTGTTGTTCGCCTACACGGGCGACACCGAGAACCTTAAGCGCTATGCTGACTTCAACAAGCAGATGGGGCTGCCCGTAACGCTTGAGCAGGTCGGGCTTTCCGAGACCGATATCCCTGCCCTGTGCGAGCACGCGCACGCCACCAACGAGTGGAAGCAAGGCAACCCGGAGCCCTTCACCGACGAAAAATTCGCCGCCGCCATCAAGGCCGCCAACGCCTACGGCCACACGCTCTAGACCCAGGCCAAAACCACCACAAGGGAGCAGCACCTTTGTGGTGGTTTTTTATTGCTCCAGCATGCTGGGGTCGAACTCGCTAGCCGGGATCACGCGATAACCGTGGCGGAGCAGTAAATCAACGAAGACGCCGTTGCCCGCCGTAAGGGTGCCGCTGAATGTTCCGTCGTAGATGCGACCCGCGCCGCACGAGGGACTACGGTCCTGCAGGATGCACGCGGCGATCTCTTCCGGCCCGCCCGCCTGCTCGCACATATCGAGCGCTCGTTGGGCACCCAGGCGAAATTCGCGATCGACCGATATGCCCTCGCAGGTACGAACCTCTCCGTTCACAATCTCGGACGGCTTGCGCGGCGTGGGCAGGCCCCCAAAGACCTCAGGGCACACCAAGAGGACCTCGGTCCCTGTACGCTCGCAGGCCTCGACCAACTCGCGATGGTAGTTGTCGAGCCCGTTATACTTGCAGCTCTCGCCCATCAAGCAGGCGCTCACCACGATCTTCATTTCCATCCCTCTCAAGCAAAACGCCCCATTTGAGAAAGCTGCTCAAATGGGGCGTCGGCGTTTACTGGCTCGGCCGCGGCTTTACTGCTGCTTGGGCATCAGCGGATTCTCGCGCGTGAGGAGGTTCATGAACTCCTCGCCCGTGATGGTCTCCTTCTTATACAGATAACGAGCCAGCTCGTGGAGCTTAAACTTGTTCTCCTTCAGAATCTGCAAAGCGCGGTCGTGCGCATCCTCGATCAGCTTGGCGACAATCGCGTCCACGCGCTCGGCCGTACCGGGGGCGCAGGTGAGCGACGTGTCCTGATTGAGATACGCGTTCTGCACGGTACCGAGCGCCATCATGCCAAACTCGTCGGACATACCAAAGCGCGTCACCATATTACGGGCGAGCTTGGTGGCCTGCTCGATGTCGTTGGCGGCGCCGGTCGTCATCTCTCCAAAGATGAGCTCCTCGGCTGCGCGGCCACCGCAATAGACAGCGAGCTTGTCCAAGACCTCCTGGCGCGTCGTCAGGAAGCGCTCGTCCTCCTCGACCTGCATGGTATAACCAAGAGCACCGCTCGTGCGCGGCACGATGGTGATCTTCGTGACCGGCGCAGAGCCCTTCTGGCGAGCGGCAACGATGGCATGGCCGATCTCGTGATAAGAAACGACCTGCTTCTCGTGGTCGGACAGCACCGTGGACTTACGCTGTTGGCCGGCAATGACGACCTCCACCGACTCCTCGAAGTCGTCCTGGGTTGCACGCTTGCGACCCTCGCGAACGGCGCGCAGGGCGCCCTCGTTGATGATATTGGCCAGGTCGGCGCCCGAGGCACCGGGCGTGGCGCGGGCAATCGCGGTCAGGTCGATCGGCGGCTCGGTCTTCACGCTCTTGGCATGCAGCTCGAGGATGTTCTTGCGGCCGGTCAGATCGGGCAGCTCGACGGGGATGCGGCGGTCAAAACGACCGGGGCGCAGTAGAGCGGGATCGAGACTGTCGGGGCGGTTGGTTGCGGCAAGGACAACGATACCCTTATGGTTATCGAAGCCATCCATCTCGGTCAGCAACTGATTGAGCGTCTGCTCGCGCTCGTCGTTGCCGCTAAAGCCGCCGCCATCGCGCTTCTTACCGATGGTATCGATCTCATCGATAAAGACGATACACGGTGCCTTTTCCTTGGCCTGCTTAAACAGGTCACGAACCTTAGCAGCGCCGCGACCGACAAACATCTCAACGAACTCAGAGCCCGAAATGCTAAAGAACGGAACACCGGCCTCGCCGGCAACAGCCTTGGCAAGCAGGGTCTTACCGGTACCCGGAGGGCCAACAAGGAGAGCACCACGCGGCAGCTTGGCGCCGATCTCCTCGTAGCGCTGCGGCTTCTCCAGAAAGTCGACGACCTCCTTGAGAGACTCCTTGGCCTCTTCCTGACCGGCGACGTCCTTAAAGGTCACGCCCACGTCCTTGGAGGCGATCACGCGCGCGCCGGACTTACCCAGTCCGCCGCCGCCAAAACCGCCGCCGCCAAAGCTCATCGACGGGCCGTCATCGCCCATAGCCTTCTTCATGCGGCGGTTGAGCCACCAACCGATGAGGAAGAAAATCGCCATGGGAAGAATGAGTGTGAGCAGGTAGTAGGTCATCAAACCCGAGTTTTTATCGGGAACGACCGACTCCAGCGAAGCGCCAGACTCAAGCACGCGATCGGTAAAGCCCGCGTCATTCGGCACACCGGTCGTCTTGTAGGCGATGTTCTCGTCCTCGCCCTTCTTGGTGTAATAAATCGAGTAATCGTCCGTGTTGTACTCGACCTTGTCGACGCTCTTCTTATCGAGCGCTTTGACAAACGTCGAGTAATCGGTCTTCGTAATCTGCTGCGTGTGACCGATGTTGGGGAACAGAACGGTCGAGAGCACGAGGTAGACGACGAAGGCGATGAGCACGTAGAGAATCATATTCCGTCTACGTTTGTTGTCATCCATCTCCATCTGCTTGAACTCCATCTACTGGGGTTGATAATGCTTTCTAGAATACCCAACCCGGACGGCGATAAACCGACGCCGGGCACGAAAGGACAGAGATGGCATCACTGTAAGTCGGCAAGGTTCAAATCTATACAGGCGACGGCAAGGGCAAGACGACGGCTGCGCTGGGGCTCGCGCTGCGCGCGACGGGCTACGGGCTCGACGTTCTTAGGCTGCAGTTTGCCAAGAAACTGCACTGCGCCGAACACGATGCCGCGCCGCGCCTGGGGCTGCGCATCGTACAAGCTGACCGCGACACGCCCGAGGCTTGCGCCGCACAGATCATGGAGCTCGCATGCGAGCAGATATCACAGGTCGACGTTCTGATTTTGGACGAACTCGGCGAGGCCATGCGCCGCGGCTTCGTGACACGCGAGGATGTCGAAGCGCTGATCGCGATAAAGCCCGCCACCACGGAACTCGTGCTCACCGGCCGCGGGCTGCTGCCGTTGGCCGACCTCGCGGACTTAGTCACCGAAATACGTCCCATCAAACACTACTTCGACGAAGGCCTCCTAGCCCGCCAAGGCATCGAATACTAATTGATTCGTTTTCCGCCAACACCTACAGCTCATAAGGAAGTTGCGGTGGAATAGTACTTGTTTGACGGTCCGCAAGGGCTTTTCAGGAACTATTTCACCGCAACTTATCAGGGGTATCTGACGGATGAGCTAGGCGGTGGCGCGACCTAGCCAGTTGCCGCTGTGGTGGTAGATGGTGAACATGGTTGCGGTGATGAGCCAGGTTACGGGGTAAACCAGCAGTAGATGCTCGAGCGACGGATCGAAGGGCATGATCGCAAACACCCAGATCACCCTCAAGACAACGGTGCCAAAGATGGTGAGCATCATAGGCTGCAAACTCACGCCGGCGCCGCGGATGGAACCCGAGGCGTTCTCGATAATCGAGAAAATCGCATAGAACGGCGCAATGAAATGGAGGATAGTCGTGGTGTACGCCGAAATCGAAGCATCGTCGACAAACAAACGCGACAGCGGGCCCGAGAACACCAGCAGCACGGCAGACAGGCCACCAATGAGCATAAACGACAGCACGAGCGACGTATGGTAGCCCTTGCGCATGCGCTCGTAGTTGCGCGCGCCAAAGTTCTGCGCCGAGAACGTAGTGATCGATACGCCGAGCGCCTCGGTCACCATCCAGATAATGCCATCCAGGCGCCCAGATAGACCCCAAGCAGTCGTGACATCGGCGCCAAACGAATTAACCGACACCTGGATCAGCACGTTCGAGATCGAATAGGCAGCCGATTGAAAACCGAGTGGCAGACCACACGAGATCATACTCTTGCAAATACCGCGATCGATACCGAGCTTAGACAGCGAAAGACGCCATGCACCCGGAGCGCGCATCATGCGCAACACGATCATCGTTGCATTGGAGCAAATGGTCAGCGCCACCGCGATGCCGCAGCCCAGCGCCTCCATATGCAACACAGCGACAAAAATGATATCCAGCACCACGTTAACCAGGCAGCCAGAGGCAATGATCACGGCGGGGCCGCGCGTGTCGCCCACGGCACGCAGCAGTGCGGTTCCCATATTAAGCAGCAGTGCCGCAACCATCGCGGCAAAATAACAGCGAGCATAGGCCACGCCCTCGGCCAATAGTTCATGCGGCGTGTTCATAAGCACCAGCATGGGCTCAACGAACACTATGCCAAGAATCGAGAAAGCGATACCGCCCACCAGCGCGAGCGTCATGGCTGTATGGACCGAACGACTCAGTCGCTCATCATCGTGCTGACCAAAATACTGACCGGTAATGACCGCGCAGCCGGCGCCGGCGCCAACGCAAAAGCCAATGCAGAGCTCGGTGAGCACCATCGTAGCTTGAATGCCACCTAGCGCGAGCTTGCCGCCAAACTGACCGACGATATAGGTACCGATAAGCGTGTAGGCCTGCTGAAAAAACGAACTAAAAAAGATGGGAACGCACAGCGAAAGCAGCTGCTGCCAAATAACACCCTGCGTTACATCGATAGCCGTAGATTTCTTAGCCACACGCCCTCCCCAAAAGCGTACGTCAACCGACAAAACAGTAATTAAAGACCTAAGCTAATAGCAGCTTAGCACCGACCGACGTCGACCGAAACACCCCGAGTCAGAGCCCGGTGCAAACTATCTGCCTAGTGATACAGCCCCGGCTGGTAGTGATACTCGTTGCTCACGTGCGGGCACAGCTGCCAAAAGGCGACGGCACTCGCCGCGGCCACGTTGAGCGAATCGACCCCGTGCGCCATCGGAATGCGCACGGCTCGGTCGCAGCCCGCGATAGTCTTGGCGCCCAGGCCGGCACCCTCGGTGCCCATAAAGATCGCCAGGCGATCAACCTCCTGCAGCGCAGGATCGTCCAGCGAAACGGAGTCGTCCGTCAGCGCCATCGCAGCGCACGAAAAACCGGCTTCGTGCAGTGCCGCCAGGCCATCGTGCGGCCACACACGAGCCTCGCTGCCAATACGCGTCCACGGCACCTGAAACACCGTGCCCATGCTCACGCGGGCCGAGCGACGGTACAGCGGGTCGCAGCACGTCGGACTGACCAAAATACCGTCGACATTGAGCGCGGCGGCCGAGCGGAAAATCGCACCCACGTTCGTGTGGTCGACAATACCCTCGAGCACGCACACGCGCACCGGGCGCTCCCCCGCCGCCTCGACGACGCCACCCAAGAACTCATCAACCGGAATCTGCCGCGGGCGACGAAACGCCGCGAGCGCACCGCGCGTCACGTTAAAGCCCGTCAGCTGCTCCATGAGTTCCATGGAAGCCACGAACACAGGAACCGGACCTGCACCCTCGCGCACAACCAGGCGCTCAAACAGCGGCATCATCTGGTCGAGCCAGCGTTCGCCCAAAAGAAAGCTCACCGGCTCGTATCCGGCACGCACCGCGCGCTCAATAACCTTGGCACTCTCGGCGATAAAGATGCCCTTTTGCGGCTCTAGCACGCAGCGCAGCTCACGCTCGGTCAGTCGCACGTAGGCATCGAGCCGCTCGTCCTCGAGCGAATCAATTCGCAGAACCTCAACGGCATCAGTCATAGCAGCCTGCCCGCACCCTTCTTTACAGCACATCTATACCAAACGAGGCGACGCTAAGCGCCGCCCCATACATTCAATCAACCCGATAATACCGTTCACGCCAGGCGATTTACGCCTCAACGCGACGATACGTCACGAACTCATAATCGACACCCTCGTCGCCCTCGCCCGAGGCAATCGTGGCAACACCGCCACGCCACGCAATCTCCCACGCGGGATCGGCGTCCAAGTCGGGAAAGTACGTGTCCACGACATGCACGCAGTGGTTATGCGTGACCTCGGCCTCGACGCAATACGGCAAAAACTGCCGATACACATCGCCGCCACCGATCACCCATGCAACAGGCTCATAGGCAACCGCGGCGAGCGCTTCGTCAATGCTATGCACCACGTCGACGCCCTCGGGCGCAAAATCCTCGTCGCGCGTGAGTACGATATTGCGGCGGTTCTTGAGCGGACGCCCACCGGGAAAACTCAACAGGGTCTTGCGCCCCATAATAACCGGGCAACCTTTGGTGCACGCCACAAAATGGCGCATGTCGGCGCGATTGGACACCACCATGTCGCCCTCGCACCCAATGCCCCAATCCTCACACACGGCGACGATAGCAGATAGCTTACACGTCATGAGCACCACCTACACCGCAATGGGAATGTTCTTGACCTGCGGGCCGTGCTCATAGCCCTCGACGATCAGGTCATCGGTCGTAAACGCATAGAAGTCATGCACATCGGGGTTGAGCGTTACCTTGGGTGCCGCAAACTGCGGACGCTCGATAAGCTCGCGGACGATATCGACATGACGATCATAGATATGGGCGTCGGCGATCACGTGCAGCAGCTCACCGGGAATCATACGGACCGACTGCGCGACCATCATCAGCAAAATGGCGTACTGGCACACGTTCCAGTTGTTCGCGGCCAAAATGTCCTGGCTGCGCTGGTTGAGAATCATGTTGAGCGTCGGCTTGTCGTCCTGAGGACGCTGCGTCACGTTATAGGTCACGCTATAGGCGCACGGATAAAGGTGCATCTCGGACAGATCGCTAAACACGTACGTATTGGTCATAATGCGGCGACTATACGGCGTGTGCTTAAGGTCGTACAGCACACGGTCCATCTGGTCGAAGTCGCCCTCGGCGTAATGGCTCTTCTGACCAATCTGATAGCCGTAGGCTTTACCGATGGAACCGGTCTCATCGGCCCACTCATCCCAGATATGGCTGTTGAGATCATGCACGTTATTGGACTTCTTTTGATAGATCCACAGAATCTCGTCCATGGCAGACTTAAGCGCCGTACGACGCAGGGTGAGCGCGGGGAACTCCTCGCGCAGATCATAGCGCGCCGTGACACCAAAGTTTTTAATGGTATAGGCAGGGGTGCCGTCCTCCCACACCGGACGGACCTTTTGGCCCTCGGTGGTGGTGCCATGATCCAAGATATCGCGGCACATGGTTACAAACTGCTGATCAGCTTTGCTCATTGACCCTCCTGTCAGTCGCCTATAAGCGAGATTTATTGTAGCCCAGGCGCGCGAGTGTCGAATTGGACACTTAGTCCGGCACACGCAATGCACGGCAGCGCGGCTCCGCAAGCGGCAACGAGGCATCTTAGCCTTTTTCTGACATATGCCAGAAATGCCTTGCGCCCAACGACTAACGCGTTATCCTATTGTTGACATATGTCAGATAAGGAGTGTGCATGGCAGGAAGACGCGAAAAACTGCGCCGCGTCGGGATCATCCCCGAATACCGCGGCTTCACCCCCGATGGCCTGGCCAGCGGTGATGCCATCGACATGACCGTCGACGAGCTTGAGGTGCTGCGCCTGTGCGACCTGGAAGGTCTCAACCAAGAGGCGGTCGCCCAGCAGATGGGCATCGCCCGTGCAACGGTGGCGGCCATTTGCAGCCGCGCGCATCGCAAGGTGGCCGATGCGCTGGTCAACGGACGAGCGCTCGTCATCGAGGGCGGCAATATCGCGTACTCCCCCATCGCCTCGACGACGGCCGCATGGCCAGCAAAGGAGGTCGGCACCATGAGGGTGGCAACGACGTACGACAACGGCAACATCTTTATGCACTTTGGCCGCAGCGAGCAGTTCAAGATCTACGACATTCAGGACGGCAAGGTGCTCAACGAGCAGGTCGTGGGCACCGGCGGCACCGGCCACGGCGCCCTGGCGGGCCTGCTCGCCAACGGCGGTGTGGACACGCTCATCTGCGGCGGCATCGGCGGTGGCGCCATCAACGCGCTTGCCCAAGCCGGCATCACGGTATACGCAGGTGCCCAGGGCAGCTGCGACGCTTGCGTCGAAGCCCTTATTGCCGGCACGCTCGCACAGAACGGCGAGGCCACATGCGGCTGCCACGGCCATGACCACGGCCACGCCCACGAACACGGCGAGTCCTGCAGCTGCCACGACCATCACGAGCACGAGGGCCACGAGGGCTGTGGCTGCCACTAACGGCAAGCATCTCAACGTCAACACGCTTCCGCGCGTGCGACAACCTGCGAACGAACGGCGAAGGCCGCCTGGAATACGATCCAGGCGGCCTTCGCCATACACGACTCAATCAGTCGTTATTTCTTATTGCGCATCTGCGCTTCCATCTGGCGCAGCAGGTCCATATCGGACTTGGGGCCGCCCGTACCCAGGCCGCCCATGCCGCCCAGACCCATAGCGTCCAGGCCAGGGATATTGGGCATGCGCATCTTCTTGCCCTTCTTGCCCTTTTTGCCCTTCTTGCCGCCGGCCTGAGCCTGATTGGCCATCGTGCGCATGCGGCCCATCATCTTGTTCATCTCGCCCCACTGCTTCATAAGGCTATTGACCTCTGTGGGAGTCACGCCGGCGCCCTTGGCAATGCGGGCACGGCGCTGGCCGTTAATGATGGAAGGACGCAGACGCTCCTCCTTGGTCATCGACATGATGATGGCCTCGTTCTTGTCGAAGATGCCCTCGTCCAGGTTGCCGCCCATCTGGTTGAGCGCACGCTGGCCGCCGGGGAGCATGCCCAGGATGCCCTTCATGCCGCCCATCTTCTTGACGGCCTTCATCTGGTCGAGCATGTCATTCATGGTGAAGCCCTCGCGCAGCATGCGCTCGGCGGCCTCGAGCTGCTCGGCATCGGCGGCCTCCTGGGCCTTCTCGATAATGCCGACAACGTCGCCCATACCCAGAATGCGCTTGGCCATACGATCGGGGTAGAACGGCTCAAGCGAATCGGGTTTCTCGCCCATGCTCACGAACTTGATGGGCTTGCCGGTCACCTGGCGCACGGAAAGCGCGCCGCCGCCACGAGCGTCGCCATCGAGCTTGGAGATGATCACGCCGTCAAAGTCGGTGCGCTCGGCGAAGGTCGAGACGACGTTGACGATATCCTGGCCGGTCATGGCATCGACGACCATCAGCACCTGATCGGGCTTGACAGCCTTCTTGATATCCACGGCCTCCTGCATCATCTGCTCGTCGATCTGCAGACGACCGGCGGTATCGACGATGACCACATCGCGCAGGTGGTCGACGGCCTCCTGGATGGCACCCTTGGCAATGTCGACCGGGTGCGCGCCGTCACCGCGGAAGACTGGCACGCCGATCTCGCCACCGAGCGTGGCCAGCTGGTCGGCAGCGGCGGGACGATAGACGTCGCACGCGGCGAGCAGCGGCGAGCGGCCCTGCTTCTTGAGCAGGTAGGCCAGCTTTACGGCCGCCGTGGTCTTACCGGAGCCCTGCAGGCCCACGAGCATGATGACATTGGGAATGCGATTGCTAAAGACGAGCTTGCTCTCGGTTGAGCCAAGCATCTCGGTGAGCTCGTCGAGCACGATCTTGACGACGTTTTGCGCCGGCGACAGCGACTCCATGACCTCAGCGGTCATGCAGCGCTCCTTGGTCTTGGCGACGAACTCCTTGACGACCTTAAAGTTAACGTCGGCCTCGAGCAGTGCCATGCGAATATCGCGCATGGCCGAAGTAATATCGGCCTCGGTCAGCTTGCCCTTGCCGCGCAGGCGGTCAAATGTGTCGTTGAGGCGATCGCTCAGGGAATCAAACACTAGTCACTCCTTAATTGGACTCGCCCACCAGGGCGCGGCAGAAATCTTTGGCATTGAACTCCTGCAGGTCATCGACCTGCTCGCCCACGCCCACGCGCAGGATCGGGAGCTTGAGTTTCTCGGCCACGGCCATGGCGATACCGCCCTTAGCCGTGCCGTCGAGCTTAGTCATGATAATACCGTCCAGGCCCAGCGCCTCGTTAAACTCGAGCGCCTGGTTCAGACCGTTTTGACCCGTCGCGGCGTCGATCACAAGCACGACCGAAACCGGCATGGGACCGGCGGCCATATTGGCGGCGCGCTTACGGGTCACATTGACCACCTTGGCAAGCTCGCGCATGAGCTCAGGGCTCGTGTGCAGACGGCCGGCGGTATCGATGAGCACCAGGTCACTGCCGCGCTTATCGGCCTCGTCGAGCACGTCATAGCACACGCTCGCCGGATCGGAGCCGCGGTCACGCTTGATAACCGGTACGCCGGCACGCTGCCCCCACACATCGAGCTGCTCGATGGCGGCGGCGCGGAAGGTGTCGGCCGAACCGC
>ENA-UAOK01000377-UAOK01000377.1-human-gut-metagenome-genome-assembly--contig:-NODE-377-length-26169-cov-7.089454_pt1 | contig 26169 bp, 18 predicted proteins | sample MGYA00243467_ERZ654553 | MGnify/ENA primary metagenome ERZ654553 (study PRJEB26926, sample SAMN06164886) | human gut metagenome | biome: ENVO:00009003; feature: ENVO:2100002; material: ENVO:00002003...
CGAGATTTCTGCCTGTCTCGTGGGCTCGGAGATGTGTATAAGAGACAGGAGTTGTTCGAGAATTACGGCTTCAAAAACTATTTCAACCAGCACAGCTTTATCTGGCGTGCCAATGTCTCGGAGGCCAGCGAACGGATTTTCGACCGCGCCGAACGGCTCCTCTCTACGCCGGGGTATCATGTCGAGAATATCGACATGAACAATCTGGAGGACGCCGCCGAGAATTTCCGGCTGGTTTACAACAAGGCGTGGGCGCTCTTTTCGGGTGTCAGGCCCATGACACAGGAGGAGGCGATGCAGATGATGAAGGCCATGAAGCCGATTATTGACCCCGACATCATCTTTTTCGCCTATTTCAACGACGAACCGATCGGGTTCTTCATCACCGTGCCCGACCTGAACCGCATCATCGGGAAATTCAACGGCAAATTCGGGCTGATCCAGAAGCTCCGCCTGATGTGGGAGCTGAAAGTCCGTAAATCCTGCGATCGCATCTTCGGCATCATCTTCGGCATCGCCCCCGAGTTCCACGGCAAGGGCGTGGAGTCGGCCATCATGGCACGTTACTGGCATTTCATGATGGGGCAGCAGAGCCGTTACAAGACGCTCGAGCTGGCATGGATCGGCGATTTCAATCCCGTGATGAACCGCATGATCGAGACTTATGTCTGCGCCACGCGCCATAAGATACACACCACCTACCGTTACCTCTTCGACCGGACGAAGGAGTTCCACCGCTGTCCGCGCCTGGGGGTGAAACGCCGCGAGTAAAACCTAAAACCGTACCTATATGAAAACCACAGCATTTACCAAGTACCACATTGCCGCGGGGGCCAAGATGGCCGAATTCGCGGGATATAATATGCCGATCGAGTTCACGGGGATCAACGACGAGCACATGGCCGTGCGCAACGGCGCCGGCGTATTCGACGTGAGCCACATGGGCGAAATCTGGGTCAAGGGGCCCAAGGCGCTCGACCTGCTGCAACGCATCACCACCAACGACGTGTCGAAACTCTTCGACGGCAAGGTGCAGTATTCGTGTATGCCCAACGGACATGGCGGCATCGTGGACGACATCCTCGTCTACCGTGTCGATGCCGAAACTTATATGCTCTGTGTCAACGCCGCCAACATCGAAAAGGACTGGAACCACATCTGCGAACAAGGCCGGGCGTTGGGCATGGAAGCCGGCCACGGCAAGGAGCTTTACAACGCTTCGGACGAGATCTGCCAGCTGGCCGTACAGGGGCCCCTGGCGATGAAGGTCGTGCAGAAAATGTGCGCGGAGCCGGTCGAAGATATGGAATACTATACCTTTAAAAAGATGAAGGTCGCCGGCTGCGATGCCATCCTTTCGATCACGGGTTATACCGGATCGGGCGGCTGCGAGATCTATGTGGCTAACGAGGACGGCGACAAACTCTGGAAGGCGCTCTGGGAGGCCGGCGGGGAGTACGGGCTGAAGAACATCGGCCTCGGGGCCCGCGATACGCTGCGTCTGGAAAAGGGCTTCTGCCTCTACGGTAACGACATCGACGACACCACATCGCCCATCGAAGGCGGCCTGGGCTGGATCACCAAATTTGCCGAAGGAAAGGATTTCATCGACCGGGCGCTGATGGAAAAACAGAAGGCCGAGGGGGTTACGCGCAAGCTCGTCGGGTTCCGGATGATCGACCGCGGAATCCCGCGCCACGGCTATGCGATCGCAGCGCCGGACGGTACGCAGATCGGCCATGTTACGTCGGGTACGATGTCGCCCTGCCTGAAGGTCGGCTTCGGTTTGGGCTACGTGAAGCCCGAATATGCCAAACCGGGCACGGAGGTCGCCGTCGTTATCCGCGAGAAACCCCTGCGCGCCGAGGTGGTGAAGATCCCGTTCGTTTAACCTGCCCGGCCGGCTTGCACTCCGGCCCGCCCGGTTCGGGAATGTTTTGAAAATTAATGTAATTCTGTGATATGAAAGCAAAATACCTCGGACTCGACCTTTCGAGTCCCGTTGTGGTCAGCAGTTCGCCCTATACGGCGACTATGGCCAATATCGGACAGTGCGTCGCGAACGGCGCGGGCGCTGTCGTCCTGAAATCCATCTTCGAGGAGCAGATCATCCGCCATGCCGCCGCGCTGGATTACTCGTCGCAGGGCATGGGCGATTCGGGTGAATACCTCGAACGCTACATCGGCGATGCGTATAAGGGTGAATTCCTGAAGCTTGTCTCCGATGCCCGTACGACAGGGGTACCCGTCATCGCCAGCATCAACTGCATCGCGGCGGACGACGGGTGGACGGACTACGCCGTGGCCATGGAGGCTGCGGGGGCCGCAGCCCTGGAACTGAACATCTTTCTGCAACCGACCGACCGCCACCGTACGGCGCAGGAGTTGGAACAGGAGTACGCCGATGTCGTGCGCCGCGTGGCGGCTGCCGTGAAGATCCCGGTGTCGGTGAAGCTGCCGATGCGCCTGACCAATGTGCTTGCCGTCGCCGATTCGCTGCTGGCGCGCGGGGCGCGGGGCGTGGTGATGTTCAACCGCTTCTTCGAACCTGATATCGACGTGGAGCGTATGGCGTTCGTCAACGGCATCCCGTTCAGCGAACCTGCGGAATTGCGCAACGTCCTGCGCAGCGTGGCGCTTTGCTCTACGGCCCTCCCGCAGCTCGATGTCGCCGTATCGACGGGTGTGCACGACGGCGAGGCTGCCGTGAAAGCGCTGTTATGCGGTGCCAATGCGGTGCAGGTCTGCTCGGCGATCCATGAGAAGGGCTTCGGGGTCATTGCCGACATCAACCGGTTCATCGACCGGTGGGCTGAGCGCCACGGTTTCGAATCCCTGGGCGAGTTCCGCGGCAGGATGAATTACGGCAATGCCGAAAGCGATGTTTACCAGCGCGTGCAGTATATGAAATATTTTCCGCACGACGCCGAATAGGCGCCGGCGCCTATTGGAGCGATACCCCGCAGGCCATCGGCCTGCGGGGTGTCGCTTTTTCGGGTTGCCTCGGCCGGTATCCTGTCTTTGCAGCCGGGTACCTCCGGGCGGGGCGTTGTCCCGGGGTGCGTACGGCTGACCCCGATCCGGTTGTCAGTCCCGGCAAACCTCTCCCCAAATCCGCCCGAAGGTCTCGTGCAGCCGTGCCGTGTCGCGGATCAGCTCACGCAGTTCCGCCAATTTGCGGGCGTTGTCCGATTCCGGTATCCAGAGCCTCAGGTAGCCGCCTTCGGCATATTTTCGTTGCAGGTGTTCCACGCAACGGTCGAACTGCCCTTTGCGGCTGAGCGCAGGGTAGTGCGCCCTGCCGTATTGTATCGTGCGGCGGATTACGGTTTCAGGGTCGATGCAGCGGTCTGCCTCGGCTACGATCCGTCCGTAAATCGTGCGCGGGGCGTGGTCGGACGAGGCCCGGTGGTCTTCGATGGCGTCGCGCATCACGGCCATCTGTTCCTCTGTGAACCGCTGCCGCATAAAAGAGTCCCCGAGCAGGATTTCTCCCGAGCGGATATGGTGCGACTCCCGTCCGTATGCCAGCCCCGTGTCGTGGTAGGCTGCGATCGCGTAGACCATGTCGGCATCCACCCCGTAATGCCCGGCGAGCACGAGGCTCTGCGCAATGACCGTGCGTACGTGGTCGGTGCGGTGCGCCGCATCGAACGCCCCGTAGCGGGGAATGATCTCGGCCTCGACGTAGGCCTCCAGCTCTTCGGAAGGTTTCATGGTGCAAAAGTAGTATATATTTATCTGGATTATCGCATTTGTCCGGAGATCCCGGAAAAAAGAATGGCCGACAAAGACTGTCGGCCATCTCTTTTCCGTATAAGGATGCTCTCCTTATACGTTTGTGCTGCTATTTGAACGAACGCTCGTGCAGGAAGAGCGTGTCTTTCGTATTGTTCATGTAGAGCCGGAAAGTTACTTTTTTTCCGAAACCTTCTTGGGCACTTTCGTTTACTTTCCAAGTCTGTTCCCATTCCCCGATACCAGTCGTAAACCTGAAAATATTGTAGAAATACTTTCTTTTGTCTGAATCGGCCTTCGCTGAATCGCGGCAATCGTCTTCACAATGTCCCCAATATTCTATGCTGTCATCGGCAAATGTACAGATGAATTTGTAACGACTGTCGGTGCTTGAGGAGTTTACAGTCCAGGCATAATCCTTGAGGCTCCAGACTCCGTCGCCTTCATAGGTCAGCTCTTGTTTGTCGCCACCGTTGATACGCCAATACTCCACTTTGCTGATTTTATTCAGTGTATAAGTCATTGTGTTGAAGTTCAGGTATATGCGGTAAACGCCTTCCTCCTTGATTGTCGTTGCCGATGCGCCGGACGCATTCTTGATGCTGCCATCATCGGCAAGGCTATAGTATTTACCGTTGTTGTCCGAAATGGTCAGAGTGCTGGCTGTGAGTTTTGTATAGGTCTCAAAGGCGCCGTCTTCCCGCTGATCTTCATAGGTTCCTTTGACCGAGTGCATTACGCTTGCTTTACAGAGATCAAGAGTTGCCTGCCCTTCGGTGGCCGCTCCCGAGATATTTACGGCTGTCGGTATGCTCTCTTCCTCTGCACCTCCGTCGGAGAAAGAACGTTCGTGGATGAAATAATTCTCGGCAGTGTCCTGCGTATTGTTCATATAGACGCGGAACGTGACCGTCTTGTTCAGGCCTTCCTTGATATTTTCCCGCGTTTTCCATGAATGTCCCCAGTCGTCGACATCCGAAATCGTGCTTGTGAAACGGTAAACGTTCCAGAAATATTTTTTGCTCTCGGGGTTATCGCAAGAACGGCAGTCGTCTTCGATGTGCGACCAACGCTCTTTTGAACCATCTGCATAGGTGCAGATGAAATGGTAGCGCGAATCGAATTGCCCGGCGTCATCCCATACTTTCCATGCCCAGTCAACGACGCTCCATGTTCCGTTGCCATCGTATGCCATGGGCTGCAATGCTTCGGAACCGAACCAGGGATGTGTCCAGACTTCTACTTTCTCAATTTCCTTGATCTTATAGGACATAGTATTGAAATTCAAGTAAATCCAGTATATCCCTTCGGTGGCGTTCTCATAACCGGTCTTGTCTGCGGCATCGTCTGCGATGACTTCCATTTTGTTCCGGCTGTCTAACTTGAAATAGCGATCCAGATCGTCGATTACGGTCAGTTTCCCGGCAGTCAATTTCGTGAAACACTCATAAGCGCCCTCTTCCCTGTCTTGGTTTGCCCCGCTTTTGGTCGAAGCAACGGGACATGCGCTGAAAAGAACGATGTCGGATTGGTTTTCGGTAATATCCCCGGTCAGCCGAACTTCGGCAGGTAGCGGATCTACGGAATTGACACGGGCGATGGAAATTGTGCGTACACCGGCCTCACTGCCGTAAATCTCCGAGTTGAGGCCGCACCAGGCGCGTACCGTCCATTTGACGGTGGCAGTTTCGCCCAGGTCTGCGCCGGCGAGTTTGGCGACCGTATTCAAAGTCGTGCTTGCGACTTCGGCCGAAGGTTCGTAACCGTTGTTGTCGCTGGTAAGGACATAGAGCGGTTGGCTGAAATCCCCGTCTGCTTTGTCGAACAGCAGCTCGTAGGTGATATAGCCGTTCTTGCTCGCCTTGGAAACCGCCCATTCGAAATGGGTGGTGTTGCCGGTCTCCAGTACGATCGTCGCATTGTTGCGCGGCAGGTAAAGCTGATCCGCGGTAGTGATATTGCCCGAAGGCGTCGTATCGTCGTCGCTGCAGGCGGCCAGGCCGCATGCCATGGCTCCGGCGACCAGCATCATGATAATCTTCTTCATAAATCGGTTGGTTTTGACGGGTTAGAACTTGACATCCTTGATCATCCACATGGATTCGATCGCCTGCGCAGCACTGGTATATGCACCCAGCGAACCGCCTACGTCGCCGTTCATCGACGAACGGGGCTGGTAGCACTTTACACCGAAATAAGCCTCGGGCCAACCTTCCGGCGTCTTGTCGATCGTCGCCCAGTAGTAGGAGGCATGACGGTAGAGATAATCGTAGAGCTCCTTGCGGATTTTGCCGTCGAACGAGTCGACTTCCGTGTCGAGGATCATGCGCGTGAACCAGTGGAACATCACGGCGTGGAAGATCGAGTTGTTCTCGTCCGTACCCTCGTCGCGCGATACCATTTCATAGTTGTAAACTTCGTTCATGCGGGTCGAGGTCATCTGGCCGCGGCCTGCCTGGATCGCCTTGCGCAGGTAACCCGTGTCGCCGGTCAGTTTCCAGATCAGACGGCCGGCTTCCATGCAGGTGCCCTGCGTGTAGCTCAGCGGGGTGGAGCCCAGCGTGCCGTCGGATGCCATCACGTCGATGTTCTGGTCGAAGCAGGTGCAGGCCTGGTCGATGTACTCCTGGGCAGCCTCTTCGTCGCCGGCAGCGCGGCTGTATTGTGCCAGGGTCGCGGCTGCGATGGCGGCCGGGCCGTTCGTACACTCGTTGGGCCCCAGATCCGACCATTTCCAGGGCAGCCAGCCGGACTGTGTGAGCTCGTGGCGGGGCCATACGCACTCGTCCCAGGTCTGCTTGGCGGCATCGTAATAGGTTTGGTTGCCGGTTGCGTCGTACATCTGGAACAAGGCGATAATGATCCAGCAGGTATCGTCGGTGAAATCGTTGCCGAAGCCCGTCGAACCGCGCCAGCTCTGGTTGCCTTCGTAGTTATTGCCGTGCTTGTCGTACCATTTCTGGAAATAGCCTTCGATACGGGCTTTCTCCTCGGCGTCGGTCGCCTTGATACGGTTGTAGTATTCTACCATGGCAGCCATGGCGTGTGCCTGCTGCCAGTAGTTGTTGAAATTGGCACTGCCTGTCGCATTGTATTCCCTGTACGAGAAGACGCCTTCGTAGCCATTGCGGTTTTCGCTGCAATAGAAACGCTCGATGAAAGCCGTGGAGCAGGAGTCCGCCGCTTCGGCCCAGTCGATCGTGTAGGGGGCGTACTGGGTGTTCCCCGTTACTTTTTCCGGCCTGGTAAGATCCTCGTATTCTTGTTCCGAGCAGGCGCCCGAGACGGCTGCTGCGGAAAGGGTCAGCATGGCAACAGTCCGTCTGAATAGAGATTTTCTCATAATTTATAGGTTGATTTTAATTTTTATTCAATACTGTTTTATTTCCGGTTCTGTGTCCGGATCCGTTCTCCGAATAACTTTCCGCGCGCCGCATTCCGGTTTGCGCGGCTGAAGTTTCCGGCCGGCCCCTCCCCGGAGGGAGGAACTGTCCGGTGACTTGCTGTTATTTGAAGATGTATTCGTGGTAATAAGTGCCGGCCGGGTTGTCGGTATTCAGGCGCAGGTAGCAATCGAGCGCTCTTCCGCAATCGCCTGACAGGAAATTATAGGATTTATCCCAGTCTGCATTACCTACCTGTGCTTCCGTCCAAAGATGGCACTTCAGATAGTCCGTTGTGTAGGAAGAGCCCAAACTAAGGGTGGTGCCCCAATAATAGACAGAGCCGTCGTCCATCGTCATTTTAAATTTATGGCGGCTGTCACCGGCTACGATCGCACTACCGTCTTTCTTGGCTGACATTTTGTTCTCGTAGTTTTCCAGGGCCCAGACTCCCTTGCCTTCGTAAGTCATCGTAAAGAACATTTTCCACTCGCATCCGTCCAGGCCGTTGCCTCCGAGGACATCGTTGCTGGAAGCCTGTAATTCGATTTGGGCAATCGTATTGATACTCCATGTCATGCTGGTGAAATCTATCTGGAACCAGCACAGGCCGCCGGAAATCGTATTTGCATAGGGTTCCGTCGCATCGGCCAGGTATTTAACCTTACCGTTCGATTTGAGTTCGTAATAGCGGCCCAGATCGTCGGTTATAATCAACTCGTCGTTCGTGATGCGTGTAAAGCAGTCGAATACCCCAGTCGCTGCCGCCGTGCCGTTCAAAACGGCGGGAGTCTGCATGTTGAGACCTTCTGGGGTTTCCACGGCTTCGCCCTTCAGCGTGACGGCCGTCGGCAGCGGGTCGACCAGGTTGATACGTGTAACGGTGAGCACGTTGGCCTGTGTGTAGGTCTGGGCGAACAAACCCTTGCCGGCACGTACCGTCCATTTGATTTGCCCGGTCTTGGCATTCTCGATGCCCGCCAGGGCGGCCACTTCGTTCAGCTCTTTGGCCGAGATGCTCAGCGAAGCTTTGGAGCCGGTCATCTGGCTGTTCTTGATGGCAAGCGGTGCCGAGAAATCGCCGTCCGCTTTGTCGAACAGCACTTCGTAAGTGATGTATCCGCCGTCTTCGGCAACGGAGGGGGCCCATTCGAAACTGGTATTCAAACCCTGATCCAGATTGACCGATGCGTTGTCCGCGGGTGCGTAGAGCTCGTTGCCGGGCTGAATATTGAAATTCAGATCCTGGCCATCCTCCTCACAGGCGGTAAACCCGAGGGTGAGGGCTCCTGCGGCGAACAACATGATATTTTTCAATATGGTTTTCATGTGTTTTTCTTGATTGGTTAGTTAATCTCCTTTACAACTTGGCTGTTACCATCCCGGATTCTGCGGCAGGTTGGCGTTGATGTCACGCTCCTTCTGCGGAATGGGGAACCAGTATTTCATGCCGTAAGCATTCTGGCACTGGATGTTGCTGCCATCGTCGAGGAAGGGGGCACCCGTAGCGCGGGTCGTGAGATATGTGGCTCCCGTGCTCTTGAGCGACGGATTGTCGAGCAGGGCCCAGCGGCGCAGGTCGAATGCACGGCGGCCTTCGAGGGCCAGCTCTACGCGGCGCTCGTCGCGGATAACCTGGCGCAGGTCGCTGCTGCCCGGATAGGAGCAGTATGCGGCGTCGAACCCGGCGCGTTCGCGCAGCGGTTTGATCGTCTTGTCCCAGATGTCGGATGTCATTTTGCTCTGCTCGTTCATCGATTCGGCATACATCAGCAGTACGTCGGCGTAGCGGATCTCCATGAGCGATTTGTAGGTGTTGCCCTTGCTGTCGACCATGTCGGCGTTGTAGTTTTTCAGGGTGTAATACCCTGTGGCCGTACGATCCTGCGTGCCGTTGTACGAGTCGAAAAGTTCGTTGTCATTTTGGTTCTTTTCGTCCTCGGCTCTCGTATAGCAGGTGTAGGTGCCTTTGCCTTTGCCTTCGGAGCCGATGAGTCCCAGCCCTTTTGCGTCGGGAATATCCACGGTGCAGCCGTTGAAGGCGATGGTGGCTTCGAAACGCTTGTCGCGATTCTCATAGTCCGTGTCATCGGCGACGCTGCCGTCGAGTTTGCGGTAGGCATCGACCAATTCCTGCGTCGGCGACTGGGAGGTCACACCCTTGTTGCCGATGGACTGGGGAACGAAAGCATTGAAATTGTTCCAGGATCTGACGATGTTGTCAATGCCGCCGAGCGTGGCGAACTCGATCGTCATGATCGACTCGGGGCCGTAACAGCACGACTGGTCGTGGAACAGTTTTTTATAATCCGATTCGAGGGCGTAGGTACCGTACTCCGTCGAGTTGATCAGCTTGTCACACCAGATGGCGCAGTTCTCGAAATCGTTGTCGTAAAGGTATGCACGTGCATTGAGCGCCACGGCTGTGCCGCGCGTGTAACGTCCGTTTTCAGATTCCGGAATATCCGTGTTTTTCGGCAGGATCTCGGCTACCTCGGCAAGTTCCGAGTGGATGAACTCCTTGATCGTGGCGGCGGGCGTTACCTTGACGACGCGCGATTCGGGGAGCGTCGGATTGGTCGTGAAGAACGGCACGTCGCCGAACCACGTTACCAGGCGCAGGTAGGTGAAGGCGCGCATCAGACGGAGTTCTGCAAGCATGCGCGTCTTGAACGTCTCGTCGATATTCATGCGATCCTGGGCGTCGAGTGCCGTGTGGATCGTACGCAGTTCCTGGTAGCACTTGTCCCATTCGTCCGAGAAGCGGCCGTTCGAGGTATTGGCCATACCCGTTACGATGCTGGTTTCGTTCGTCGAGTGGCGGCTGCCGTACACGTCGTCCGACAGGAGGTTATTGGCGAAATAGTAGTCTTGGTGCCAGCACTGGTTGTACCCCAGGTACAGGGCCGTGCGGACATTGTCCTCGATCGTCCAGAAGGTCTCGTCGGTATAGGAGGTCGTCGGGTATTGCTCAAGGCCTACGCAGCTGACCATACCGAGGGAGAGGACGGCTAATATATTTTTGATTTTCATATTCTTTCCGATTGTTTAATTGTTAGAAAGTCAAGTCGATACCTCCACCGAAGTAACGCAGGGTCGGGTAGTTGCGCACCGAGTTGTCCGCTCCGCCGCTCATGTTGTTGCCGAACGAGGTGGTCTCGGGGTCTACGAACCCGTTTTTGGTCCAGGTCAGCGGGTTCTGCGTGTCGAAATAGATGCGCAGTGCTTCGCAGCCGAATTTCTTCGTCCACTTCTTGGGAAGGGTGTAGCCCAACTGGATGTTCTTGACACGCATGTATGCGCCCTCGAGCAACATCAGATCCGAGCCCGTGTGACCCCAGTTGTTCGTGTCGCTCACCGAGCCCGATACTCCCAGGCGCGGCCAGCGTGCATCGCGGTTCTGCGGCGACCAGTAGTCGAGCTGGTGGTCGAACATGGTCATCGAGTAGTCGGCGTGGAACGGCTGCACGAGCTCGCCGCGAACTGGGTTCTCACGCTTCAGCACGCCCTGGAGCATGATGCTGAAGTCGATGCCTTTCCACTTGACATTGTAGGTGAAACCGTAGGTATAGCGCGGGAAGGCATAACCCAGGTAGGTGCGGTCGTTTTCGTCGATCTTGCCGTCGCTGTTCAGGTCGACATAGCGCACGTCGCCCGGACGGAGCTGCGAACGGTCGATGCCGGTCGGCAGGGCTGCATTCTGGATTTCATCGTAGTTCTGGAAGAAACCATTCGTTTTCCAGCCGTAGAGGGCATTGATCGGCAGACCCTCCATGATGATGGTGCCGGCACTGTCGGCAGTTCTGATAGCCGGGGTTCCATAGCGGACTACCTCGTTCTGCGAGTCGGCGAGGTTGAGCGAGAAGTTGTGCTTCCAGTTGCCGCGCGAGAGGTTATAGTTGATGGTAAGTTCCCAGCCCTGGTTGTCGAGGATACCGCGGTTCTCCTTGGCGATCGAGGCGCCGAAGGTTCCGGGGACGATCGGGGAGAGGAGGATATCTTCCGTACGCTTGTAGAAGTAGTCGAAGTTGACGCTCAGGGTATTCTTGAAGAACGTCGCATCCACACCGATGTTGAAGGTCTTGGCGGTCTCCCACGTCAGCAGTTCATTACCCATGGTGAACATCAGGCCCTGAACCGGGACGCCGTTGAAACCGTAAGCGTTGGCCCAAGTGCCGTAGGTGGTCATGAAATCGTAGTCGCCCACATCCTGCTGGTTACCGTTCAGACCGTACGAAGCACGGAGTTTCAGGTCGCCGACACGGTCGCGGTAAGTCTGCATGAAATTCTCCTGCGACATGCGCCAGCCCAGCGATACCGAAGGGAAGAAGGCGCCGTTGCGCTCCTTGAGGAACTTCGAAGACATATCGTAACGGGCGGTGAATTCGAAATAGTAGCGGTCGTCGTAGGAGTATCCGGCGCGGCCGAAGAACGACTGCAACGCACGGCGGTATTTGCTCTGCGACGAGAGCTTGGTGCCTTCCGTGGCAATCGAACCGTCGCCCGGCTGGTCGATGCTGTTCATACCCTGGCGGGCGGCCGTGATGTCATAGCCGATCTCCGATTCGTCCGACCAACCGAACAGTCCGGTTACGTTGTGCTTCTCCTTGAACGTGCGGTTGTAATCCAGCATCAGCTGTGCGGTGACGAAAGTGACTTTCTTCGTCCAGTCGTCTGCTTCGCGCTTGGTGTTGCCGCCGGTCGTAGCGGTCGAGATATCCGAATGGGCTGCGCCGTTGTCCACGACATACTGGTAAGTCTTGTGGGAGGTGAAACGGTGCTCGTGGCGGACTTCACCGCCCAGAACGGCACGAGCCTTCAGGCCTTTGATGATCTCGAAATCGGCCGTAAAGGTACCGGTGAGGTATTCGTGGTCGTTTTTGTTGGTACCACCGCCCATAAGGCCGGCCAGCGGCGATACGGAATAGCCGCCGTACTTATAGTTGTTGCCGAAGAAGATTCCGTTCTCCTCGTGGCGGTTGAAGTAGTAGTTCGGGAAACGGACGAGGTCGGCGAAAAGGAAGCCTTCGTTGGCATCCGACGGGGAGTTGATCTCCGAACGGGTGAAACCGACGTTTGCGCCCAGTTTCAGCCGGCCGAATTCGGTCGTCAGGTTCGAACGCAGGTTATAGCGTTTTACGCCGTAATCGGGGCCCACGTAGTTGGATTCCTGGTCGAAATAGCTGGCCGAAAGCATGTAGGTGGTGGTTTTCGTACCGCCCGTAACGCTTACGTTGTAGTTCTGCTGGAGTGCGTTCTGCATGGCCTGCTCTACGGCAGCCTCGCAGTCCCCGTGGTTGTAGAAATCCTGGATTTCGGCAGCTGTGAAGAGCGGCTCGCGGCCGACGTTGCTCAGGGCCTCGTTACGCAGGATCGCGTTGCGGTAGGTCGGAACGGCCTTGTAGAGGATATCGGGGTTTTCGACACCGACTTTGGCGCTGAAACGGATCTGCGGAGCCATCTCCTTGCGGCCGTTCTTGGTCGTGATCAGGATGACACCGTTCGAGGAACGTGCACCGTAAATAGCGGCCGAACCGGCATCCTTCAGGATGTTGATCGACTCGATATCGTTCGGGTTGAGGTCGTTCATACGGCCTGCGTCCGGCTGGGGTACACCGTCGATGACTACCAGCGGGGTGTTGTTACCCATGGTGTTCACACCGCGGATCGAGATGTTCATCTGGTTGTCCGTCGGGTTGAAATTTTTGGTCTGGATGATCAGGTTGGCTGCCGCACCCTGCAGTGCCTGCTGGATGTTGGCCACCGGGCGGTTCTCGATTGCCTCCGACTTCACGGTCGAAACGGCCGAGATGATGTGGCGCCGCGTCGTCGTGCCGTAACCTACGACTACGACTTCATCCAGGTAGCCCGAATCTTCTTCGAGCGTTGCTGCGATGGAGGTGCGCGTGCCTACCTGCATCGTTACGGTCTTGTAGCCGAGGAACGAAATCTGCAGTTCGTCGTTGTCGGTTACGCCCGAAAGGCTGAACTGGCCGTTGGAATCGGTCGCAGTGCCGTTCGACGTGTTCGAAACCATGACTGTGGCTCCCGCGACGGGTAGGTTGTTCTGGTCGACGACCGTACCCGTGATCGTTCTTTTGGTGTCTTGGGGTGCCGCCTGGACAGCTTCGAGGGCAGCAACGCACAAAAACAACGCAAGCGCCCGCTGCAACCAGCTTCCGGCTGTCATAAAAATGGATAAATTTTTCTTCATAAAGATTGGTTGGTTTTGTCCATAGTAGATGAATGATGATTGAAAATGAAATTCCCCCATATGCACGATTCGTACATATATATAATAGAAACCTAAGGGGAAAGGAGTCATTTTGGCATAGGCTTATACGATTTTAGGTTGTTTTTAGGTTTATGATTTGTTAAAAGTATATTTCAACACGTTCAAATTGCAATTCAAATATAGAGGATTTCCCCCCCCCGTCAGGTACGAATTTGAGCATTTGTAGTACGTTATTGTGTCCCGAATATAAAACCCGGGGCATTTTTAAGAATCGCCCGTGCAGAAAGTTCGATTCTTGTCATTTTTTAATATTTCGGTGTCAGATTTCATAATTATCCCCTCGTAAGCCGTTTCATATGGCTGCTGAGTGGCTTTTTTTGAAGTATGTATGGGTATTTCCGATGTATACAGGACGGTATGTACGGCCCTGCCGGAGGCTGTTGTGGGAATACAGATTTATGCCGTGCGGTATTGGCCGGAACGATGCGGAAGGTGGCTGGAGCGGCTTGTAACGGGGCGAATTGCGGGGTGAATGGAATTGCTGCCGCCGCATGTGGGGAAGGGTGTGCGGGTGAAACTGGCTTCGGTGGGCGGATCTTGTTGCGGAATGAAAAAATCGCTCCCGGAAAATCTTATTGTGTTAAAATCTGCATATTACGTGGAAAAAAGTTATATTTGCTTATGAAAAATGATTTTCAACCTATCAAATCTGATATGCAGCAGGAGCGAGACAAGTTATGTTACCTGACGATCGGGGATAAGGACGAGAAATGGGGCGTTGTCGTCACGACGATCGGGTACCAGTTTATTCCGCCGGGGACGAAGTACCCGCTCTCGGCACATCCGGACAAGTACTCTTTCATGCCCCGCGGCGGACGGATACTGAACGAATACCAGTTGGTGTATATCACCAAAGGCTCCGGGTATTTCGCTTCGCAGTCCTGTCCCGAGGCGCCTGTGAAGGCCGGGACGGTGATGCTGTTGTTTCCCGGGGAGTGGCATAGCTACCATCCCGACGACGCGACCGGCTGGGATGAATACTGGGTCGGGTTCAAGGGTTCCTATATCGACGACAGGGTGGCGAACCGGTTTCTCGTGCGCGAGCAGCCGTTACATAATATCGGGATAAGTTCGGGGATCGTGAGCCTGTATGAAGAGATTCTGCAACTGGCGTCTGCCGAAAAGGCGGGGTGCCAGCAGATGATGTCGAGCATCGTGCTGCACATCCTGGGTTCCATCTATTACAAGGAGCGGAATAACTCCTATGCCAATACGTTCATCCTTGAGAAAGTCAATGCCGCGCGGGAGCTGATGAAGGATGTGGATAACCCGCGTGACGTCGAGGCGATCGCCCGGGAACTCGGGGTCAGCTATTCGTGGTTCCGCAAGACGTTCAAGGAATACACCGGGATATCCCCCGCGCAGTACCAGTTGCAGCAGCGGCTCCTGAAGGCCAAAGAGATGCTGACGGGGACGGATATAAATATATCGGATATCGCCTATGCCTTGAAGTTCGTGAATACCGGGCAGTTTTCCACCTTTTTCAAGCATAAGGAGGGTGTCACTCCGTCCGATTTCAGGAAACGGAACAGCTGGAAATAATCCGGAGGAACGGGTGCCGCTGCCCGCTGCGTGAAAATGCCGGCGGGTGGGCGGCCTTTGGTAAGAAGGGTGCTGTCCGGCGAAGGGGAGGGCCGGCCTTGCGCCTCCTTGTGGCGGGTCGACTGTCTGGTTCCTCTCTTTGGGGTGTGCCGGGCGGGTTGCCCGATACCTCTTTCATGTGAGGAGTCGGCGGGCGGATGTTTCTTACGGCGTGGTGAAGGGCTGGTTTGCCGGATGCCGCGCTTCCCTACGGTGCCGGCAGGGCGCAGGAGCCTCTTTTTTACGGCGGCAATGCCAGGATTGCAGGGTTTCCCGCGCTGGCGCGGAACGGGCTGCCGGATTCCTTTCTTTTCCAAGGCGATACCCCTCCCCAGCGTGGTGATAGCCGGGATATTGCGCGCGGATGCTGTTCCGGAGAAGCCGTTGCCGCGTGCCGGGGCTTACCGGGACAGGATCGTAGATAAAAAAATCCCTCCGTTTTGCGGAGGGATTTTTACCTGTAATTTGCGGCCGGGCGGCCGTATGCAGTGTCCTGCAGGCTGGGTTCTTATTTCGCGTACGAGACGGCGCGGGTTTCGCGGATCACGGTGATCTTCACCTGGCCGGGATAGGTCATCTCGTCCTGGATCTTCTTGGCGATATCGTGCGACAGCCCTTCCGACTCCTGGTCGGTGAGTTTGTCTGCACCGACGATCACGCGCAGTTCGCGGCCGGCCTGGATCGCATAGGTTTTCACGACGCCCGGGTACGAGAGGGCGATGTCCTCCATCTCCTTCAGGCGTTTGATGTAGCTTTCGACCACTTCGCGGCGGGCGCCGGGGCGGGCACCCGATATGGCGTCGCAAACCTGGATGATCGGTGCGATCAGCGAAGTCATCTCCACTTCGTCGTGATGGGCGCCGATGGCATTGCATACTTCGGGTTTCTCCTTGTATTTCTCGGCGAGTTTCATGCCGATGATTGCGTGCGGGAGTTCCGGTTCGTCGTCGGGTACCTTGCCGATGTCGTGGAGCAGGCCTGCGCGGCGTGCCGTCTTGGGGTTCAGCCCCAGCTCGGCGGCCATGATACCCGCGAGGTTGGCCGTTTCACGGGCGTGCTGCAGGAGGTTCTGGCCGTAGGACGAACGGTATTTCATTTTGCCGATCATGCGGATCAGCTCGGGGTGCAGCCCGTGGATGCCGAGGTCGATCGTGGTGCGTTTCCCGACTTCGACGATCTCCTCTTCGATCTGTTTCTGTACTTTGGCTACGACCTCCTCGATACGTGCCGGGTGAATGCGGCCGTCGGTCACCAGCTGGTGCAGCGCCAGGCGGGCGATCTCGCGGCGGACAGGGTCGAACCCGCTGAGGATGATGGCTTCGGGGGTGTCGTCTACGATGATCTCGATGCCGGTCGCTGCCTCCAGTGCCCGGATGTTGCGGCCCTCGCGGCCGATGATGCGGCCTTTGACCTCATCGCTTTCGATGTTGAAAACCGTCACGGCGTTCTCGATGGCCGTCTCCGTGGCCACGCGCTGGATCGAAGCCACGATAATCCGCTTGGCCTCCTTCGTGGCGGTCATCTTCGCTTCCTCGATGGTTTCGTTCACATAGGAAGCAGCCTCGGTCTTGGCCTCGGCCTTCATGTTCTCGATGAGGATGTTCTTGGCATCCTCCGAGCTCATGCCCGAGATTTGTTCCAGCCGCATGTTCTGCTCGCGCATCATCTGGTCGACTTCCTCCTTCTTGTGCTCGAGGATTTGCAGCTGGTTCTGCATCTGCTCCTTCAGGCGCTCGTTCTCGCGGAGTTTGTTCTCCAGCTCGCGCTGCTGGTTCTGCAGGTTGCCCTCGATCTGTTTGGCGCGCTGTTCGCTCTGGGCGATCTTCTGGTTGCGCTCGTTGACCTGGCGGTCGTATTCGCTTTTCAGCTGTATGAACTTCTCTTTTGCCTGGAGGATTTTCTCCTTTTTAATCATCTCCCCTTCGGCCTCGGCCTCTTTCAGGGCGGCTTCGCGCCGCTTGCGGATCGAGGTCTTGGCTACGAGGTTCGTGACGACCGCGTAGATTCCGACGGCGGCCACGGCAGAGATGCAGGCAACCAAAATGGTGGTATACATGTTTTTGTTGCTGTTTTGAATTTGTTATTATAGGGTTTGTTGTAGTGCATAAAAAAACCGCATAGGATTCCTTAGTCTTGTTTGACGAATCTGCAGATAAGTCATGTGTGGGGGCTCCGACAATCGCAATCTTCCAACGGTACGCCGTAGCATACACCCCGAAGGGTCAAGGCCTGATTTTGAAGCGCCTTGAGTTGCCCCAATTTAAAAAGTGTTCAGTTTCGCAAAGCTGTAAGGAATCTATGCGGGTAGATTTTTCCTTCGTATGTTAAAGAACCTCGTTTTTTACGGTTTGCCCGGGCAAATCCCGTGCCTGGCCCTCACTCACCGTTGCAGGGTGTTGAGGTAGGCGTCAATCTCTTCCCCGAGCCGCCCCAGATGTTTCAGGTCTTCGTCGCCCAGTTCGCGGCTTTGCCGCATGTCGACGTTTGCAATGGCGAATTTAAGTGCGGCCATCGACAGGTAGTCCTGATCCGTCCAGTTCTTGAAGTTGTTCTGTTTTATCGCCGCGAGGTAGTTGTTCACCTCCCGTTCGGCAAGACGGTATACCTCCTCCTTTTCGCTTTCGATGTTGAGCGAATAGCTTTTCCCGGCTATCTTGAGGGTTATCGCCTGTTGTGCCATGTCGTTTTTGTTTCGTTTATCTTGCTGCCTCTTATTCATCTGCGGCCCGGGTGCTGGTTGCGGCGTTACTGCCGGTTCGCCGTCCCTTCCCGTTATTCGGGCCTTCCGAGCAGTGCGATGCATTTGTCAACCTCCCGCATAAGACGGTTGACGCGCGCCCGCGCTTTCTCCCGGTTGCGGCTTTCACCCGCCAGTCCCTCCGTCAGTTGCATACGTGACAATTCGCCGTCGAGTTCGCGGATGCGCTCCTGCAAAGTCCTGTTTTCGGCTTTCAGGTTGTCGCGCTGCGCCGTCAGTTCCGCACACGATTCCGACAACCTTTTGTGGTCGTCGATGAGCTGCCGGATACGGGCTTCGATATTCGTTATCACGCTTTTTTCGGCCATTGGGTCTCGGGTAAAGTCCGATTTACATTTCAAAGGTATGAAAAGGAACGCTAAAAAACAAATTTTATTTCCCGACGGCCTTTCCGTAAAGGTCGTAATCGGCGGCGCCGTCGATCCGTATTTCGTAGAAATGCCCCCGCAGAAGACGCCGTTCCGCAGCCGGGATCAGTATCTCCTGGTCGACCTCGGGCGAGTCGTATTGCGTCCGTCCGACATAGTAGTCGCCCTGCCGCGAATCGATCAGAACCCGTTCCGTGCGGCCTACGCGGCGCAGGTTGTTTTCGCGGGCGATGTCGTTCTGGAGCGTCATGATGCGTTCCACGCGCTGCTGTTTGACCTCCTCCGGGACGTCGTCCGCCAGTTCGCGTGCCGAGTAGGTGCCCTCCTCCTCGGAATAGGCGAAGACCCCGAGGCGTTCGAACCGTACGTCGCGTACGAACTGTTCCAGTTCCGTGAAATCCGCTTCCGTTTCACCGGGATAGCCGACCAGCAGCGTCGTGCGCAGCGCCAGGTCGGGGATCGCCCCCCGCAATTTTTTGACCAGCGCATAGGCTTCGGCCTTGGTGTGGCGGCGGTGCATGGCCGAGAGCTGTGCGTCGGAGATGTGCTGGAACGGGATGTCGAGGTATTTGCAGATCTTGGGCTCGGATGCCATGGCTTCGATCACCTCGTCGGGGAATGCCGTGGGATAGGCGTAGTGGAGGCGTATCCACTCGATGCCGTCGATGCGGCACAGGCGGCGCAGCAGTTCGGCCAGGCGGCGCTTCCCGTAGAGGTCGAGCCCGTAGTAGGTCGTGTCCTGCGCGATGACGATCAGTTCCTTCACGCCTCCGGCAGCGAGTTTGCGCGCCTCCTCCTCCAGTTCCTCCATCGGCACGGAAACGTGCCCGCCGCGGATGAGCGGGATGGCGCAGTAGCCGCATTTCCAGTTGCAACCCTCCGAGATTTTCAGGTAGGCATAGTGCCTGGGCGTCGAGAGGTGCCGCTCAGTGGCCAGGGCCGGGTCTTCGGCGGCTCCCAGCGCCCGGGCGATGCCGTCCCATGTGCGGGCGCCGAAGAACCCGTCCACTTCGGGGAGTTCGGCGCGCAGGGAGTCGGCATAGCGTTCCGAGAGGCAGCCGATGACGAACAGCCGCTCGATCTTGCCGGCGTTTTTCGCGGCCGCCGCGCGCAGGATCATGTCGACAGACTCCTGTTTGGCGTCGCCGATGAACCCGCAGGTGTTGATGACCACGACCTTGGCGTCCGTGCGGTCGCTGTCGAAAAGGACTTCGTAGCCTGCCGCCGCGAGCCGTGCCATCAGGTGCTCGCTGTCGACCGTGTTCTTCGAACAGCCGAGCGTTATGACGTTGATCTTTTTCATTCCGTATCTGGTTTCCGCTGCAAAAGTACGAAATAATCCCGGATTCGCCGCCTGCCGCGGCGGTTCCCCGTGCATAAAAAGAGGATGCGGCCCCGAAGCCGCATCCTCCTTCCAACTAAATTAAACCAACCCTTACCACATGACGTTTATCGTGTAGGCCTCGATGCCGTTCCCGACCGAAGCCGAGGAAACGTCCGTAAAGCCCCAGAAGCGTTCTTCGGCGAGCATGAAGATCGTATATGCGCTTCCGGACGCGACGTTGTAGACCTTGAACGAACCGTCCGTGTTTTGTACCGCCGATTCGAGCGCCCCGAGCAGGTCGTTCTTGACCGTGCCGATCATCAGCATGTTCATATTTTCGCGCTTGAGCGTGTTCATGACGCCGTTTTCACCGCCGAAGGCGTTGATCTGCTCGTTCGTTTCGAAGCGTACCGTGCGGAAATTGATGTCGTAGGCGATGTCTACGGTGCCGGTCACGGTGCCGTTTTCATCCTTGTCGGTGCGCGTACCTTCCATCAGCGGGGAGAAGCCCGTGACGTAGCAGCCTTTGCCGCAGGCCGTGGCCTTGACCGAGCGGGTCGGCTGGTTGAAGAAAAGCGTACTGCCCTTGTAGGTCGTCCTGTTGGTCAGCCCGTTGAAGGCAAAGGCCGTCCAGCGATAGGTATTGATCGAGATCTGCATCACCTTGTCCAGGTTGGCGTTGTCCGAACGGTCGAAGACCGTGAGCCATGCCTCTTCGCGGCTTTTGAGCGTGTTGACCATGTAGTTGTTGAGTGCCGTGTAGTCGGCATCGCCCGTAATCAGCGCCCCGTCGCTCAGGCGGCTGACGAACTGGATTCTGGCGTTGAACTTGTCGGACGGCTTGGCGACCACCGAACTGAGCGAATACTCGTAATCGTCCGAACAACCGGTAAATACCGGGGCTGCCATGGCGAGCGCGAGCAGTGCTGCGAGATATTTATTTACATTTTTCATGTTTTCGACATTTTAGGGTTCGACAGGCGGTTATTTGAGCACCATGGTTGCCGTGATCGGATTGTGGTCGGAGAGCGACGCCGTACCGCTGGCACTGGGGCAGGGAAGAGATTTGAAATCGTTGCTCGTCCATCTTCCTTTGGGGAATCCGAAGATATGGTCTACCCACGACACGCCGATGTGGTCGCCACGCTCGGTGAGAGCCGGCAGGCTGCTCGCACTGGTGTTCAGGTCGCCGAGCAGCAGCGTCGGGTACTCGGGGTCGTCCAGTCCCAGGTAGGTTACGGTTTCGTTGGACTGCAACGTACGCGCGGCGTTGGGGCCATGGTCGTAGTGTGCGCAGGCGATGCGTACGATCTGTCCGTCGGAGTCGGAGGTCGGGACGAGGATGTCGACATAGCCTATGCTGCGCTGGTCGTAGCCGTAGCGGTTGTAGTTCGTGCCCGTGTTCCACTGGTAGTTGCCCTCGCCGTTGGCATGTCGGTAGGTGAACTGCGCAGAGAACGAGTTGAGGATCGGGTATTTCGAGAGGATGCCGTTGCCGTAGAATCCCACGTCCTTGGGATAGGACATGATGAAATAGGGGTACATGCCCAGGCGGGACGCCAGTTCGGTCAGCTTCTCCTTGCCCATGCGGCTGGTGCCGGTCTCGAGCTCGTTGATGCAGACGATGTCGGGGTTCTGGGCCTTGATCAGGTCGACGTACTCGTCGACGATGAAGTCGATCTGGTTGGACTTGTCCGTCATTTCGAACGACAACACGTTCCATTCCATCACTTTCAGTTGCACGGTTTGCGCCTCGGCCGCAGCCGTCGTAAGGAGCAGGCCGCATAAGGCACCTGCGCGGATGATATGTTTTAACAGTTTCATATTCGGTAATGATCTTGGTTGTTTACTAATAACCTTGGTTCTGGGTCAGGTTCACCGTGCCGTTGAATGCCGTTACGGGGATCGGGAACACCTGGTTGATGACGGGGTCGAACGTACGCCCGTTGTCGTAGTTGCTCGGCGCGTCGATGACCACTTGCTGCAGGTCGTAATCCCAGTGCGAGTTCACGCGCTGCGTGGGTTTGGCATAGGCCTCCTTGGCGTCGCCCCAGCGAACCATGTCCAGGTGGCGGCTCGGCATGAACTCGAACGCCAGCTCGCAGCGGCGCTGGTTCTTGAGCTCGGCTTTGGTCGCCGGGCTGTTCTCCGGGAGACGGGCGCGTTTGCGGATGCGGTTGAGCAGCTGTTTGGCTTCGGCGTCGCCTTCGCCGTTCTTCCAGATCAGCGCCTCGGCTTTCATCAGCAGGACGTCGGCGAAGCGGATGAGGCAGGTGCCGAGCGTGTTGCTGGCGTTGTCGCCGTTGGAATTCACCTCCTTGCCTTTGCAGTCGGCCTCTTCCCACGGGGAGAGGAATTTGCGGAACGACATGCCCGTATCCGAGGAGATCGAATAGGAACTGCTGCCGAATACGATGTCCCGGCCCATGAAGCGGATCGTCTGCCCGGGGTAGATGATCGTCGCGTCGCGGCGGGTGTCGCCCGATTCGAATGCGTTCCACAGGGAAAGGGTGGGCTGGAAATAACCCCAGTGGTTATACAGACCCCAGCCGCCGTTCTGGAAGGACATGCCGTGGAATTTCGGGCCGTCGACCGCGCTGCCCAGCAGCGAGAAGATATATTCGCTGCCGAAATTCTGCTGCTTGCGCCAGAGGTTTGCGAAGGCCTTGTCCGTGCCGTCGTCGAACAGCTCGCGCTTGTCGGCGCCGGTAAGTCCCATCACCTTGTCGCACATTTCGATGACCGTGTCGTAGTATTTGGCGTCGAACTGGGCTGCATAGAGGGCTGCGCGTGCGGCGAAGGCCCAGGCTGCGGCCTTGTGGGGCATGCCGTACTCTTGGGGTGCGAGCTGCGAGAAGAGGGGCAGGCGTTCGCCGGCTTCGCGCAGGTCGCTGATGATCTGGTCGTAGTTCTGCAATACGGAGGCCGGGCGCGGGCTGTCCATGGCTGCGGGCTCCGTCGTGTCGAGGATGATCGGAATGCCGCCGTTGGGGCCGTTGTCACCGTAGTAGGGCGAGAGCCACAGCATGGCGAACCCGCGGAAGAAATAGGCGGTGCCGGTGGCTTTGGTCTTGAACGCGTTGTCGAGGTTCATCGTCGGGACGACCTTGATGATGTTGTTGGCCTTGGCGTTGACCTCGTACATGATCTTCCAGTTGTTTTTCACGTCGCGGCCGTTGCTGGGCGACATGCGGAAGTTGCGGATGTCTTCGGCTTCGCCCTGGGGGCGGCCTACGGTCATGTCGTCGCTGCAGCATTCGAACCACGTGATGCCGCGGCCCGTGACGCCCTCGGCGTCGTTCGTGTTGAAGGAGAAGAGGGCGACGAGTGCTTTCTCTACGTCTTCCTGGGTCTCCCAGTCCGTCTTGGCTCCGTATTTCTTGGTGTCGAGGAAGTCTTCGCAGCTCGCTAAGAGGGAACAGCAGAGGGCGAGGCTGGCTATTATCAATATCTTTTTCATCGCTATTGTAGTTTGTGTTGGTTAGAAATTAATGTTCACACCGAAATTGAAGAAACGCGATACGGGGTAAACACCGCGGTCGATACCGTAGTTGCCGACCTCGGGATCGACGCCCGAATAACCGGTGATCGTGCATACGTTGTCGACGCTCATGTAGACGCGCAGCGAACCGTTCTCCATCCCGACGAAGCGGCTGACGCTCTTGGGCAGCGTGTAACCCAGCGTGATGTTCTTCAGGCGCAGGTAGTCGCCGTCTTCGAGGAATATGTCGGAGAATTTGCTGTAATTGCCGTTCGTATCGCTGCCCGTAACCAGGCCCAGGCGGGGGTATTTGCTCCCCTGGGGGTTGAAGTCCCAGCTGTTGAATACGTCGGAAATGAGGTTGCCGTAGTCGTTGCGGCCGTTCATGGCCATCTGCTTGAGGCCGTTGTAGACCTTGTTGCCGGTCACGCCCTGGAAGAAGAAGCTGAAGTCGAAGCCTTTCCAGTTGAGCGAGCCTCCGAACGAGAAGGTGTTCTTGGGGGTGTAGGAACCTGCGAAGGTCTTGTCGTCGTCGTTGATCACGCCGTCGTTGTTGGTGTCGATGAAGATCAGGTCGCCGACCTTCGCGTCGGGCATCAGCAGTTTCGCCTCGCCGGTTTCGGGGTTCTTGTAGATGTACTTGTTGATTTCGTCCTGCGAACGGAAGATGCCTGCCGTGCGGTAGACCATGAACGAATACCAGGGTTGCCCTGCATCGGAGAAGAGGATCGGGTTGCTGTTCAGGTTGGGCGAGGTGTGCATCACGGCGCCCTGGCGTACCCCGTATTCGCGTACGTAACCCTTGTTCGTCGAGAAGTTGCCCCAGACGTTGTAGGTCAGCTTGCCCTGTGCCGCACTGCCGTTGTAGTTCACCGAGAACTCCCAGCCTTTGTTCAGTACGTTGCCCATATTGCCCATGGGAGGATCCGCCACACCGATCTGTTCGGGCGTGGGAATGTAGTCGATCAGGTCTTTGGTTACCTTGTGGTAGTAATCCACGCTGATGTTCAGTTTGTTCTTGAACATCGTCAGGTCGAGGCCCGCGCTGGTCTGCTCGGTGGTTTCCCAGCGGGCGGAATAATTGGGAATCGTGTTGAGGTAGGTTCCCTGGAGCAGCTGGTCGAGGTTCTGGCCGAAGATGATCGGGTATTGGTAGTTCAGGAGCTCAACGGTTGCCACGTTGTTCGGATAGAGGTCAACATTACCGATACGGCCCCAGCCTGCGCGGAACTTGACCAGGTCGAAAACCTTGTCGAGGCCTGCATTCTGGAAGAATTTTTCGGACGAGAGTTTCCACGATCCCGATACCGAGGGGAACCAGTCGTAGTTCTTGCTCGTGGGCAGTTTCGAGGATGCGTCGCGGCGCACGCTGCCCACCAGGAAATAGCGGTCGTCGAACGAATAACCCAGGCGGGCCAGGAACGACACCATGGTCTGTTCGTATTTGCTCTCCTTGGGCGTGTTCGAAGTCCAGTCGTTGGCCTGATCCCAAATCGAACTGTTGATATCGTTGTCGGGATACCCTCTCGAATAGACTTCCCGGCTGTGCAGCCTCTTGAAATCGGCCGTGAAGCCCGCCATCGCGCTGATGTGGTGCCGGCCGAATACCTGTGCGTAGGTCGCGATCGTCTCCGAGAGCCAGTGGTTGTCCCGGTCGAAGAACTGTTCGCGGTAGTTGATGTCGCGCCGCAGGCCTTTCTCCGTCATGGTGGGGTAGAACTCGTCGGACTCCTTGTTGCGCAGGTCGACCGTGAAGTCGGACTTGATCGTCAGCGACGAGATCGGCTTGATTTCGATCGAGGTCGTCGAGAAGATCTTATGCTCGGGGTATTTGCGGTGCATCCTTTCGAGGTATGCTACCGGGTTGTAGAGCATCGGCGTGCCGTTCACGTCCGCCCACTCGGGGCTCGTACCGCCGTAATAGCGGTTGCCCTTCTCGTCGCAGGCGTATGTCCCGTCCTCGTTCATCTCGTAGACCGAAGCCGCGCGCGGGTACCATATGGCACCCATGATCGGGCCCTGGTGGCTGGTGTCCACGTTGCCCTGCCCGTTGGATACCACGAACGACGCACGCTCCGAAATCTTGAGCCAGTTGGTGAGTTTGAAGTCGGTCTGCAATTTGCCGTTGAAACTCTCGCTGTAGGTGTTGAGCAGCACGCCGTCCTTCTTGTCGTAGGATACCGAGAAGATGGACTGTACCTTCTCGCTGCCGCCCGAGATCGTTGCGGCGTAGTGCTGCGTGAAACCGGTCTGGAAAATCTCATCCAGCCAGTCGGTGCGGGTTACGTTGCCCCAGGGGTATACCTCCGGGTTGGAGGCGCTGGGAAGCTGGCTGCCGGGGTTCTTCTCCACGGTTTTTGCCCACACTTCGTTGTACTGTTCCGCCGTGAGCATCTTCGGCAGGTTGGTTACCTTCTCGAAGCCGAGCGAGACATTCACGTCTACGCGGAGTTTGCCGCTCTGGGCCTTCTTCGTCGTGATGAGGATGACGCCGCTCGAACCTACCGATGCGCCGTAGATTGCAGCCGAGGCGGCATCCTTGAGCACGGTGATCGTCTCGACGTCCTCCATCATGTAGGGGGCGTTGGGCACGCCGTCCACGACGACAAGTACGCCGTCGCCCGAGGTCGGGTCGTCGTCGTTGCCTTTCGATCCGCGGCCGCGGATGGTGAACGAGGCGGGTTTCATCGGGTCGCCGGTCTGCTGTACGGTGACGCCCGGCATACGACCCTGGAGGATGGTCGCCAGGTTCGAGGCGCGGCTTTTGGCCGCTTCGTCGAGCTTGACGGTCGTCACGGCCATCGAGAGGTCTTCCTTGCGCTGCGAACCGTAACCGATGGCTACGACTTCGCCGATCATCGTGGCATCCTCCTCCAGCGTGACGTCGATCACGGTGCGGTTCAGGACTGCGACGCTCTGGGGTTTGTAGCCGATGAACGAGAAGCCGAGGGTCGCGTTGCCGCTTACGGAGATCTGGTAGTTACCTTCCGTATCGGTCGTAACGCCGTTGGTCGTCCCTTGTTCTATGACCGAAGCGCCGATGAGCGGAGCATGGCTGGTGTCGGTCAGACGCCCTGTAACCGTGACGCGGTCTTGCGCTTGGGCCGGATGAATGAGTAGGCACAGCAGCATACTCATCAGAAGAAAGCGGACGATGCCCCTGTTCTTCTCCGAAGTAGTCAAATTCATTTTCATAGAGTTAAGGTTAATATTAGTATTATTGGCTGTCTCTTATACACAT
>ENA-UAOK01000378-UAOK01000378.1-human-gut-metagenome-genome-assembly--contig:-NODE-378-length-26161-cov-9.852371_pt1 | contig 26161 bp, 30 predicted proteins | sample MGYA00243467_ERZ654553 | MGnify/ENA primary metagenome ERZ654553 (study PRJEB26926, sample SAMN06164886) | human gut metagenome | biome: ENVO:00009003; feature: ENVO:2100002; material: ENVO:00002003...
TCGGTGCCACTGGTCGATATTGAACCATTGACCATCAAAGCACAGCTCTACCGTGTAGCCAAGCCATTTGCCCATGTGATACGCCTCCGCAGGGACTTTACCCCTTTCCCGGTATGGTGTCGTAAATGCCTTTTTGCATGTGTTCTTTATAATCTCGTCCTTTGTAGCTGGGCGAAACGAAGTACCAAAGTGGAACGTGCATCTGCAGACAAGCGCATCCTTGTTCCGCGATTCTTGTATCGCCAGATGTTTTGCAATATCGCTTATTTTCGATTTCGTCCAGCGTTCTTCTATCATGGTGCTCTCCTAAACATCAGCCATCTCCAAAGATGTCATTGCAAAACTCCGAATAGTCGGGGTCCGGATTCTCTGGGAACAGCTCCCAATCTCGCTTAGCGTCCTCTTTGGTCTTGAACTGCTTTTCCGGTTCAGCTAATCGATTCCAGAAGCTGAATGGGTTTCCGGTGAGAATGCACGGGAATCCCCAAAGCATTGTTCCGACATGATTCCACCTGCCGATCGTTCCGGTATACTGTAGTCTTGAAAACATAGCTTTGGTTGCACGGCAGTATTCCCCGTCGCAGGCAAGCCAGAGATGTTCGGATCTGACTTTGTCACAGCGCATATAATAAGGTTTGTCCCATGTGTTGGTATGCGTCCATTTGTAGTTTTCCAAAGTGACGGGTTCCCTGTGGAGTAACTGCGCAGGGACTAGGAATGGTACCTTCCTGTATGCGATAGAATGGCTGAGATCCTGATGTCCTTCTTCGAAGGCTTGGAATGTAAATAGCAACTCCTTGAATTGCTTCTTTAATTTCTCATCATGTGCGAGTTCTCCGAAAAAGCAGCGAAGATCCTCCAACGTACCGTAATAGTATTTTCCGAAGCTGGTAAAGACAGCGGCAGAATAATCGTCCAGCTCCAGTCGGTAATATGTGGGTTCTACTTTTACGCACATGCGCAACACCTCTCGTTTTCTCCATCTCTGATTGACATTCTTCGAGGACGCGTGAATTGACGATGCTTTGTCGTCTATTCTGACTGAATCAAATTATACCATCATAGAATAAGGAAATCTCCCAAAAGCCAAAAACGTAGTTGTTTTTGGCGAAAATATAATCGTTTTTGTACGCAACAGACCACAGGTCAATCTCTTAACCTGTGGTCTGTTGCTATTTGATATTCAGTTGGTAAAATGATTACCATTCACAAATGCAGGGGTTCAATATGGTTCGCTGCATACAGGGAGCAAAAACCCTGTCCCTGCCTATGCAGATGTTAGGCGCGGACTTGCAGGCGCACAAAGTCATTTATAACAACAACCCGGTTTTGAAATGGTGCCTGACGAACACGGGCATACAGGCCGACCGCAACGGCAATATTGTTCCCATTAAGAACCAATCACCGAAGCAGCGCATTGACGGAACGGCGGCATTGCTCGACTGCTATGTTGGACTGTATGAGCATTACAACGAATACACAACCGCAATTTAAGGGGGCAACGGTATGAAACTGAAAGGCAAGAAAATAGAACTGCTGCAACAGATGACAACCCGCGACAACGAGGGGTTCGCGCAAACGACCCTTGAACCTATTTGCCCGCCGTTGTGGGCGTATTTCCGGCAGCTTTCCGGCAAAGAGGTGTTCGCAGCGGCAACAATCAACTACAAGGAAGAAGTGCTGTTCACGATAAATTACCGCGCGGACATAACGACCGCCCACGTTGTGCGGTATAAAGGCGTTCTGTACGATATAACCCGCATTGATACGTTCGAGGGCTACAAAGAGGACTTGACCCTGTATTGCAGCAGACTGGCAAGGCAATAGGAAATTTACATCACGACTTATCAAGAATATCTTGAAGTATTCGACAGATTGTGCTATACTGTATAATGTTATTTTAGACGCTGCAAGGGGGTATTCCTTTGACATACAGTTATAACCGCCTGTGGAAACTGCTGATAGACCGGGGATTGACAAAAACCGAACTGAAAAGCATTGCAGGCGTAAGTACAAACATTATTGCTAAAATGGGCAAGAATGAACCAATTTCGATGGAAAGTCTTGCAAAAATTACAACTGCTCTGCAATGCGGGCTTGATGATCTTGTTGAAATAGTAAGTGAGGCAAAAAACAATGCCGAAGACTAAGGAACAACGAGTAATTAGTCTGTTTTCCGGGGCAGGCGGCTTAGATATAGGTTTTGAAAATGCAGGTTTCTCAATAGCAGTTGCCGTTGAGATTGATCCGTCGTGTTGTGATACTCTGAAAACAAACCGTCCCGATGTACCCGTGATAAACAAAAATATTATTGATGTAACATCAGACGAAATCTTGCAAGCAGCTAAATTAAAACCATTAGAAGCTGCCCTTGTTATAGGTGGACCACCCTGTCAGAGTTTTAGTCTTGCAGGATTACGAAAAGGGCTTGACGATGAACGCGGAAAGTTGTTATTTGAGTTTGTTCGCATCGTGAGAGAAACATTGCCGTTCGGTTTTGTGCTCGAAAACGTGAAAGGGCTAACAAACTGGGATTCTGGCAGGGCATTAAAGCTGCTGATAGAAGAATTATCAAAACCTATAGAGTATAACGGGAAAAGTTATACATATACAATCGCGCCACCGAAAGTGTTAAATGCTGTAGATTATGGTGTCCCGCAATATAGGGAAAGATTGATACTTGTAGGAAATAGAAAAGGGCTGGAATTTACATATCCCGTGCCAATAAAAGAATCCGAACGAAAAACAGTTCGTGACGCTATCTGCGGATTACCCGAACCAGAAGCTCCCTCGGAAATGGCACAAATCGTTGCAAAGTCTATCAAGGGCAGGAGAGAAAAACATGGATATTAAAATTCCAAATCATCAGGTAACGGCACATTCCCCGTCAACATTAGAGAAAATCAAGAAAGTTGGTATCGGTCAAAAGTTGGCCGATATTGAAAAAACATTCGGGTCAACATATCGGCGGCTTGACCCTGATAAACCGTCGCCGACTGTAACGCGAAGCGGCTATCGTGACTTTATTCATCCATTCGAGGATAGAATGTTAACCGTCCGGGAACTTGCCTGTTTGCAGACATTCCCGCTTGATTGGGAGATAAAGGGCGTTCGCCTTGACTCTTATAGTTCAAAGAGAAAAACAACAATGACACAATTCGGACAAGTCGGCAATGCCGTTCCCCCCAAACTGGGGGAAGCTGTTGCAAAAGCTATTATGTCACAATGGTTTGAGAGTGAAGAAACGGAGGGAAAATAAATGGCAAAAGTTCCCTACGAGGTAACAAAAGAAAGTTATCTGCTTAAATCCACATTCTTTTATAACAAGCTAAAAGCGAATGGGTATTTTGAACTTTTTATGGATGTTCAGAAACTGTCAAGTATCGAGGGAGCAACGCTTAATTGGAATCAACGCGATAAATGGAAAATCAGCGCATCGGCATGGGATGTTTTGACCAAGAGCAATATTGCCCCCATGCTTGTGTTTGCACACCCTAAAATTCTGCAACTTAATCCCTCTTTCTTGAAATACTATCGCTCTGTGGCGATGATTTCTCAAAAAGGGCTAAAAGCTCTTACCGGTGTTTCCAATATCGAAAAGATAGAGGCCGGTAAAATAGAACCCGGAAAACTGCCGCAAAAGGCCGTCAACAGTATTGTAGAAATAATTAACGAAATTCTTTCACTTGTCGTTTCACTTGCAACCGACCTTAACAGTAATGAAATACAAGGAATGATGTATGCAACGGCGGGAACAAATATTGATGGTTCGTGGAGAAATTCAATCGGAGCGGAGGGCGAACGGGTTATCAGAAGCATTATTCTGAAAGAGGTTTTAGCCCACAAAGAGGTGTCGTCTATAACGGATAGGCAGAACAAAACAACGGCTATTGATGAATTGCAATCGAACAGAATAATTGACGAAATAGATACAATAAAAACCGTGAATCTCATAAATGGTTATTCTATTTTGTTTTCGTCCGAGCCAGATGTATCTATGTTTAATGACGAGGGTGCAATAGTAGGCATTATTGAAATCAAAGCAGGGCTTGACCCCGCGGGTGCGTTGGAACGTTTAGGCGCAATGTTTAAGTCCTTTGAAAATACACTTGCGGAATACCCTGACGCAGTTACAATTCTTGTAGCATCCTGCATTACAGATGAGGTTGAAGCAAGGTTAGGTGCCTCAATGTCTGTACGGCTAAAATACATCACGACCGCGATAACATCAAGCGAAAATAATCAGCGAAAATTTGCAAACAGAATGCGCAAGATACTAAAACTGATAAAATGAGTTCGTCCTGCATTATGATACCAACCACTGAGTGAACGCTCTCACAGAGGTGCTTCGTATTTATAGCGTTTCCTCGATCTCGTAGCCGCCGCCGAAAATAATCGTCAGCTTTCCATCGTTATGTACCTTGATGCACTCGATCATCTGGCGCACGATGCTGTCGTCGTACTGTGTTTCATTCGCATTGCGCTCGGCAATGATGCTCTGAATTTCCTCCAGCCGTGCCTGCCGGGAGCCGTTTTTGTGGATGCTCTCTTGAATTGCGGCAATGCGGCGGTTAAGCTGCTCGATCTGGTCGGAGATACCTTTGAATTCATCCTCGTTGCTTTCCACATCCTTTCCGGCCGCGACGGTTTCGTTGACAAGATCCAGCATCCGTTTGTTCAGCGTGTCGATGCGGCGGGTCAGCAGGTCGATTTCCTCCGAACCGCCATTTATGCCGATGGCTTCGCCAATGGTCGCTTTCATGAGTGTCAGGTATGTACTCTCGTCCTCTGCGCGAAAGCGGTTCAACGCTCGGACAACGGCCCCATGCAAGGCTTCTTCCTCTACGGTAATGGAGTCCTTGCAGTGTTTCGTTCCATAATCCAGACGACTGATGCACCGCCAGACGATTTTCTTTCTTCCGTGTGCGGTCCATGTGACGCGCCGATATCGGCTACCGCATTCCGCACATTGCAGCACCTCGGTCAGTGCGTATTTGGAGTATTTTCCGGTTGCGGTGATGGATGTCTTATCTGACTTTGCCCGGAGTGCCTGCCTCCGGATCAATTCTTCCTGTACGCGGTTGAACACCTCACGGCTGATTATCGCCGGATGATTGTTCTCGACAATGTACATGGGTGCTTCGCCCTGATTCACTTTCCGTGTTTTGGAGATGCAGTCCACCGTGACCGTTTTCTGGAGGATGCAGTCTCCGCAGTATTTTTCGTTCCGCAGGATATTCATGATCATGTTCTTGCTGAAGCTGAGATTCTTTCCGGGAATCTCGATTTTCTCTGCTTGCAGTGTCTGGGCAATCACCTTGACCGGCTGACCGGCGAGGAACATCTCGTAGATCCGCTCTACGATGGCCGCTTCTTCTGGTACGATCTCCGGCTGGTTATCCGTACCTTTTCGGTAGCCGAGGAAATTCTTGTATTGAAAGCTCACTTTTCCTTCCTCGAACTTCTTGCGGTAGGTCCATGTGATATGCTTGCTGATGCTCTCAGACTCGGACTGCGCAAAGCCCGCGTAAATGACAAGGTATAATTCACTCTCATTTTTCAGCGTGTCGATATTCTGTTCTTCAAAGAAGATGCCAATGCCCTGCGCTTTTAAGGAGCGCACATATTCCAGACACTCCACCGTGTTTCGGGCAAATCGGGATACAGATTTTGTGATGATATAGTCGATTTTCCCGTTCTGGCAGTCGCGGATCATGCGCTGGAATTCCGGGCGTTTGTCCGCCCTTGTGCCGGAAATGCCCTCATCGGCATAAAGGCCGGCAAACTCCCATTCCTTGTTGGCTGCGATCATTTCCGTGTAAACGCGAGTCTGGTTCTGATAGGATGTAAGCTGTTCTTCGGAATCTGTGGATACGCGGCAGTAGGCTGCCACCCGCTTTTGGTGATATTTCTCTTTGTCCACAAGGATGGACTTTTGGGGTTCAATTACGGAAACTGTCCGTTTCGGGATTCTCTGGACTTCCATTCGGTTCTTCCTCACTTTCGCAAATATCGGTTTCTGTTTTTGTATGCAAAACGACGCCGCCTCCCATATGAAGGGAGACGGTGTCGATCAGTTCTGAAAAATATGCGGCATTGAAAGCATCCTGCGGCTTCATCAGAGAAACACGCTTTCTTGCGATTTGTGCAGTGATCTGCATCTTGGCATTTGTTTCCTTGTAAAGCTGGCTTGCAATTTCGCAGAGCAGGCCAACGATCCGTTCCTCGCTGGGGCGTTCCTGCTCCATTTCGTCGGAGATCTGCTGCTGCAAATTCAGCACCACAGCGGAATCCCTGTGCTTTATTTTTGGATGTGGGAGCATGAGATCGGCGTTTGCGATGACGCGGTTCATGAGAAGCGTGATTTTCCGGAGCAGCTCTCCGTCACTGATTCGCACCCGAATGCCGCAGTCTGCATTGCTACATGTCCAGCTTTCCCGAATCGCACGTTTGGAATTGATGTGCCGGAGCATCGTCGCACCGCATTGCCCGCAGCGGATACGGTCGCGGATCTGCCGGATGCCCTCGCTTTCCTGGGCCGCCTGATTCCAACGCCGTGCGCTTTTGACTGCAGCGGCTTCTTCGTAGATGTCCTCGTCGATGATCGTTTCAAATTCTTCATCGCCGGTGTACTTCGCATTCTCCAGAATCCGAGAAATCCGCGCCTTATCCCATACACAGGTCCGCTCTGTGTATGGGATCTGCTTTGCCGTCAAATCCTCTGCGATCTCTTTAAGGGATGCACCTTGAATGTACGCCTTGAAAATATTGCGGACAATGTCGGCCTCTTGCTGTTCAACCACGGTGTGTCCGTTGCGGATCGTGTAGCCAAACGGTAAATATCGAATCTTTTTCATACCTGTCCCTCTTAAATCTGTTCTGTAAATTTGAGCCCGCCAAGCAAGGTAACTGTCATTTCGTCGCGGTTATTGATGCAAATGTCTGTGACGACCTCATGGAACAGCTTCTCGTCGAACACCTCCAGCGGCTGTTCCAGCTCGTCAATCAGGGATTTCAGCTTCCGCACATCCTCCAACATCGTTGTGATCCGAGATTCAAAGCTGCTGTACCGCTCTGTTTTCAGCTTGCCGAGCTGCTGGCGGATCTCCCGCGCCTGCGTATGGTAAATATCTGCGGCGAGGTATCCCTTTGATCGCAGCCGTTCCAGCGCGAGCAGCTTTGCATTCAGTTCAGCGATGCTCTGGCTGAGCTGGCTGGCCGCTCTGTTGTTCCGCTTATAGGCTGCGGCGGCAAATTCAAGCTTCTGAATCGTCTGACCGAGGATATCTTCTTCGCAGAAGCGCAGCTTGTTGATCATGGTGATGATGCCGTCATAAATGCGTTCTTCGCTGTAATAGCTGGAATTGCAGGCATTGGTATCTGCCGCGTGTTTTGCGCAGACCCACTTGATTACGCCACTTCGCACCTTCCGGTGATAGAAAGAGCCGCACTCGGAACACCGAATGCGGCTTGTAAGTGGGTACCTATTCTTACTTTTTTCTTGTTTGAACGTAGCTTGTCTGTTTTTCAGTAAAGATTGAACTGCATAGAAAATGGTTTTCTCAACAATCGGTTCATGTGTATCTTTTGCGTAGTACTGATCCATTTCTCCATAATTACGATGTTTTTTAAATGGAACCGTCATTTCTCCATAATATTTTTGAAACAACGTATCACCAATGTACTTCTCATTCGTAAGAACATATGTAATTGTATTTGCTTTCCACTGTTCTTGACCGCTTCTAGTGAGAACCCCCTGTGCCGTCAGTGTGTCTGCGATTGTTTTTATGGATAGTCCATTCAGGTATGCCTGAAAAATCCAACATACCACTTCTGCCTCTGGCTTAAATATTTTGAGCTTTTTATTAACTAGGCGGTATCCATACGGTGCTTTACTTGCAACATATTCACCTTTTTCCATCCGTTTGGCAATGGATAACCGTTGATTCTGCGAGATGGATTTGGATTCTTCCTGTGCAATGGCTGCAAACGTATTGAGCAGCATCTCGTCGGCCATCGCCAGTGTGTTGATTCCATCTTCTTCGAACTGCACCCCGATGCCGAGCAGCTTCAGCTTGCGTGTATAATTCAGCGCCTCTTTCACGTTGCGGGCAAATCGTGAGACTGATTTTGTAAGAATGAGATCGATCTGGTGCAGCTCGCACATGCGGATCATCCGCTGAAATTCCGGACGGTTATCCGCTTTCATGCCACTGAGACCCTCGTCGGCAAAAATGTCGACCAGCTCCCATTCCTGCTTCTCTGCAATGTATTTCGTATAAACATGTTCCTGCGTTGCAAAGGAATTTCGCTGATCTGCGGAGTTTGAGGACACGCGGCAATATGCCGCCACGCGCAGCTTGGGAATCTCCTGCTTCGTCGTTGGCGCAATCAGTTTTGCAACTGGCATTTTTCTCACCTCCCATGCCGTTTGTCAACGACAAGTATATCCGCGAAAAGGTTCAAGTCTACTGGTATCTTTCAAACGGCCCCGAATTCTACCAAACGCTGAAACGGCGGCGGGAATTCTTGTGGAAACCGCGCAAATTACAGTTTAATCCGTAAGGACAATGTCCGCGCCGGTCAGGTTCTGATAATATTTCTTGGCTTTGCGGTATTCTTTTTCCGTAATGTCGCCGCGCTGCAGCAGGGCGCGGAGTGTCATCAGGATTCTGAGATAATTTGCGTTTTTATTTTGGTGCTCAGATAACACTTTTCAAGGAACTTCTTCCCCACACTGGAAGAATAGCATTCAATTCCTTGTGCTGCCCCAAATATGAGCAGCCGCTTTATTACTGTCCGAAAATTTGTAAGCCGGGATTCACTATATCCGGCTGCAACCAATGCCCGATCAAAGGCAACCGTCAATTCCTGTATTGATTTTTTACCGTCCATAAAGATGCCTCCTAAAATATTATGCAAAGAATGCAAGCTAATTTTATCGGCTATTACTTATTTTGAACAGCTTACTTTTCATTTCGTCGGGATAACGATAAGCGCGGTTGCCCTCCAGATTGGCAAGCAGATGATCGCGCGTGTTCTTGAATTCATCGCCGTTCAGACCCATCCGCACGAGCCAGACACGGAACGTGAACAATTCATTGTCGCTCGCTGTCTTGCGCATGACGCTGGTGCGCTGGGCGATGGCCTGCGCGGACATGGCGAGGCATAAGTTTACATAAGCCTTTGCACGACCGGCGTGAAGGGTAGAATTAAAGCAGCGCCATTCAATGGTACCGCGGTAAAAGACAGAGTGAAGATTCAGCGCGTAATAGCGCGTCCAGTTGTAATGCTCGTGCGCAGAAATGCAGCCTTCGTACCAGATGTTCTCCAACTGGGTATTCCGATGCAAAAACAGGTTTGCCGTGACTTCGCAAAAAAGCAAGGCTGGGTGGTTATCAAGGAGTTTTCGGAAAAAGGCATTTCCGGCTACAAGGTATCCGCCAAAGACCGCGACGCCATTCAGGAAATTCAGCATGATGCCGCGCTTGGCAAATTTGATATTCTGCTTGTGTTCATGTTTGACCGCCTCGGGCGCCGGGATGATGAAACGCCATTCATTGTAGAATGGTTCGTCAAGAACGGCGTGGAGGTCTGGAGCGCGATGGAGGGGCAGCAGCGGTTCGACAATCACGTTGACAAGCTGATGAACTACATCCGCTACTGGCAGGCCTCCGGCGAGAGTCTGAAAACCTCGATCCGCACGAAAACCCGCTTGGGGCAGCTCACAGAGGAGGGGCATTACACCGGCGGAACAGTTCCGTATGGCTATCGCGCGGTAGATAAAGGTCGCGTCAATAAGCGCAACCGCACAGTGCTGGACTTGCAGATCGACGAGGATGAGGCGGAAGTGATTCGCCTGATCTTCCACAAATACGTCGATGAGGGATACGGCGCACAGCGCCTTTCTCACTATCTGCATGAACAGGGCATCAAAAGCCGCGACGGAAAAGGCTTTCCGAACACAACCGTCAACCGGATCATCAAGAACATTGCCTATACCGGTATCATCAAAAACGGCGAGTCACAGTCCGGCTATATTGACGAGCTACGCATCATCGACGTTTCCACCTTTTCCAAGGCACAGGAGATCATGCGCCAGCGGACGCTCCCGCATGGCAACGTGCCGCTGAACTGCAAGGGAAAATCTCTCTTGGTCGGAAATATTTTCTGCGCCCACTGCGGAAATCGGCTGACACTGACGACCAGCGGCAGGCGCGTGTATCGCGCAGATGGCACAGTGAAATACGAACCGCGGATGCGATACCAGTGCCATTACAACGTCCGACATCCCGGCGAATGTGATGGTCAATCCGGTTATGGCGTCACAAAGCTCGACGGTATTGTGGAGAAAGTGATCCGTATGAAGTTTGCAGAGATCGCTGCCGCGCCGGAATCCGAGATACTGAATCACCAGCATAAAAAAGAAATCGAGCTTGCAAGAATCAAGCTCGATCAGGCCAATGCGCATCTGGCAGAGAAGCAGAAAGACCTCTCCGATTATAAGGCGGAAACGCTGAAAGTCATTCGCGGTCAGAGCAATCTCAGCGTGGAGCTTCTGAACGCTCTGGTGAAAGAAACAGAAACGATGATTGCTCTGGCACAGACCCGCATAGACGCGGCACAGGCAGAATATGAGTCGCTGTTGGCTTCGGCGGAGAATCTGCGGCAGGAATACGACCGGCTGCTCACATGGGCAGATCTGTTCGACACCTGCTCCTTTGAGGCAAAGAAAATGATCGTTGCGCAATTCGTCAAAGCCGTTCGCGTCAGCCGCGACTACAATATTGAGATTGACTTCAACGTGTCTTTTGAGGAATTTCAGAACTTTTCCGTCAAAAATGGGGAGCCGGTCATTTTGCAACCGCTGCGTTCGCATACCGCATAAAAAAGTTCGGGATAATCCGAATTTTATCGGATTATCCCGTATTTGGTGGACCTGAAGAGACTCGAACTCTCGACCTCTCGGATGCGAACCGAACGCTCTCCCAGCTGAGCTACAGGCCCATTTTTATGAACTTTTTTAGGGTGAACCGCGTGGCTCCCGCATGAGATACAACACAATAGCTAAAACCGCACCGCTTGCGCTCCCAGCTGAGCTACAGGCCCTTATTGACTTTTTTGGCGGCATAGATGCGAACCATCTGCCGGACGCTTGCGCTACATCCCCAAATTTGGGGGCATAGAATTGAACCGTTCGCTCTCCCAGCTGAGCTACAGGCCCATTTATGAAGCTGTGCTGTTTCCCGTGCGGTGCTATGATCCAGAAAACATAGATATTATAGCGGCGTTTGGTACGTTTGTCAAGGCTTTCTTTCAAATCCCCGCGCAGATTGGATCTGCGCGGGGATCTCTGGTTTTACACGCCCAGCTTGTTGCGGCGGATGATCTCAGCCTCGTCGGGAGTGGTGGTGGAGGTGTAGCCCTCCAGCGGGATCAGGCGGGCGTTGACCGCGTCGATGATCCACTCGGCATACGGGAAGAAATACTTGTCGAACTCGTGCGGCGGGGTGATCCAGTTGCGCGCGCCGATGACGACGGGAGGCGCATCCAGATAATCGAAGCACATATTCGTCAGATTCTCCGCGATCTCGTTGAGGAACGTGCCTCTTGCGCAGGCGTCGGAGGCCAGGACGACACGGCCGGTCTTCTTGACGGACGCGATGAGGTCGGTATAATCCAGCGGGACAAGCGACGGCATATTGATGACGTCGGCCTCGATGCCGTATTTCTCGGAGAGCGTCTTGGCTGCGTCGACCGCGCGGTAGAGCGTTGCGCCGATGGTGAGGATGGTGAGATCCTTGCCATCGCGGACCTTATTGACCGCGCCGGGGGCCCACTCGTACTCTTCGGCGGGAACACCGCCCTCATGGAACTCTTCGCCCTTGCCGTAGATACGCTGGGACTCGAAGATGACGCAGGGATCGGTGCCGTTCAGAGCTGCCTGCATGATGCCCTTGGCCTCATACGGGGTAGCCGGGAAGAAGACCTTCAGACCGGGGATGTGGGAGACGATGGCGACCCAGTCCTGAGAATGCTGCGCGCCGTACTTTGCGCCGACGGACATACGCAGGATCATCGGCATCTTGAGAATACCGGCGGACATGGCCTGCCACTTGGACATCTGGTTGAAGACCTCGTCGCCTGCGCGGCCCAGGAAGTCGCAGTACATCAGCTCGACGACCGCGCGGCCGCCGCACATACAATAGCCGACGGCGGTGCCGACGATAGCAGCCTCGGAGATTGGGGAGTTGAACAGGCGGGAGTGCGGGATCACGTCCATCAGGCCGCGATAGACGGCGTATGCGCCGCCCCAGTCGCGCACGTCTTCGCCATAGGCGACGAGCGTGGGATCCTCGTAATACTTGTTGATCAGCGGCTCAAAGATAGCGTCGCGGATGTTGTAGACCTTCATGTCGGAGAACTTATTGCCGTCCTTATCGAACGCATAGTGCTCCTTCTTGGCGAGATCTGCGTAGCGCTTGCAGCTCTCCTTCGGGCCGGTGACGTTCAGTTTCTGATCGGGCGCGCCCATGGAGCGGACATGCTCGTTGGAGAACATCAGATTTGCCAGATAATCCGGGTTCTTGTCGAAGTCAACATACGGAGAAATCTCCTTGTCGTCGGCTGCGCGGCAGATCATGGTCATGCGGTCGGCGGTGTCCTGCAGGAGCTTGGCGAAGAACTCGTCGGACTCGACGCCTGCTTCCACGAGGGCCTCGCGGAACTTGACGATCGGGTCATGGCTGCGCCAGTCCTCGATCTCCTCCTTGGTGCGGTACGCGTTCTGGTCGGAGGTGGAGTGGCCGACGAGACGATAGGTCACGACATCGAGCAGGACGGGGCCTTCGTTATTCTTGATCAGCTCCATCTTGCGCTTGTACGCGTCGATGACAGCCAGCGGGTTCCAGCCGTCGACACGCTCGGCGTGCATCTGGCTCGGGGTGATGCCTGCGCCGAGACGGGCGGGCATATTGTAGGCCATGGTTTCGCCCATGGTCTGGCCGCCCATGCCGTAGAAGTTATCAAAGACGTTGAAGATGATGGGCAGACCGCCCTTGCGGCCTTCCTCCCAGAGGGTCTTGAACTGGTCCATGGCGGAGAAGTTCATGGCCTCGTAAACCGGGCCGCAGCCGAGGGACGCATCGCCGATGTTGCAGACGACGACGCCCTTCTTGTCGTTGTTCTTCTGGTACAGCGCAGCGCCCGTTGCGATCGGAGCGGAGCCGCCGACGATGGCGTTGTTCGGGTAGATGCCGAACGGCAGGAAGAACGCGTGCATGGAGCCGCCCATGCCGTGATGGAAGCCGTTTTCACGGGCAAATATCTCGGCGACGGTGCCATAGAGCAGGAAGCGGATGGCCAGCTCCTTGACGTCGCTGGTGTCGGCAAACTTCTTGACAGCTGCGAGGGTCTTGCCGCCGAGGAAGCTTTCCATGGTCTGCATCAGCTCTTCGTCGGAGAGCTTGTTGATGCAGCTGAGGCCCTTGGACAGGATCTCGGAGTGGCTTCTGTGAGAACCGAAGGTGATGTCGTCCTTGTTCAGCAGATATGCTTCGCCGACGCAGGAGGCCTCCTGGCCGTAGCTCAGGTGCGCGGGGCCGGGGTAGGTCGTCTCGACGCCGTTATAGTTGGCCTGTGTCTTGATGAGCGTGAGCATATGCTCGAACTCACGGCAGATGGCCATGTCGCGGTAGATGCGGATGAGGTCTTCCTTGGTATAGTTGCCCTCTTCGAGCTCCTGCTTGATGGTCTTGTTGTACTGGCAGACGGGAATATCTTCAAAGTGGATATAGCCGGGTTCGCGGACTTTTACGGGATCGATATACAAAGATTTCGGCATAATTTCGTCCTTCCTTTCTCTTACTTGGCAAGCAGCGTCATGAAGTTCTCAAGGCTCTTGCACAGCTCGCTCATGTAGCGCGCGGCAGGTGCGCCGTCGATGACTCTGTGATCGAAGGTCAAAGACAGGCCCATGGCCGGGTACGTCTCAATGACGCCGTCCTTCGCGGACTTGATCTTCGTCTGGATATTGCAGACGCCGAGAATGCCGGTCTGAGGCGGATTGATCACGGGTGTGAACGCCTCGCAGCCGAACGAGCCGATGTTGGAGATGGTGAAGGTCGCGCCGGACATATAATCGGGGCTGAGCTTGCCTTCGCGGGCCTCGGCGGCAAGCCGCTTGGCTTCCATGGACAGCTCGAGCAGCGTCATCTGGTCGGCGTTAAAGATCGTGGGGACGATCAGACCGCGCGGGGTGTCGCAGGCGAAGCCGAGGTTGACGGTATTGAAGTGACGGACGACGTTCTCTTCGATGACGTTTGCATTCAGATCCGGGCAGGACTTGATGGTCTTTGCAACGGCAAACATGACCATGTCGTTGAGGCTGACCTTGCCCATGGGCGCGTCAAGCGGCTTGAGCATGGCGCGGTAGGCCTGGATCTGGGTCGCGTCGAAGGAATACTGCTGGGTGAGCTGCGCCATGGTGGACAGGCTCTTCGTCATGGACTTGGCCGTGGCCTTGCGCACGGGGCTCCACTTGACATCCTCAAAGTCGGCGGCAGCGGGCGCTGCTGCGGCAGGTGCTGCATACGCGGCGGCTGCGCCGGAGGCGATCAGCTTGTCGATATCGCGCTCGATGATGCGGCCGTTGGGGCCGGTGCCGGTGGCAAGGGCCGGGTTGACATTGTTCGCGACGGCCTTGGCCATAGCGCGCGGAGAAATGGCCTTCAGCTCGGCTGCGGCGGCAGGCGCTGCGGCAGCTGCGGGCGCGGCTTCTTCTGCGGCGGGAGCGGCTGCGGGAGCCGGAGCCTCTGCGCCGGGCTTCAGGAACTCATACGCGTCGCCGGGGTTGCCGACTGCGCAGACGTTGGCAAGGCACGGAACCTCGTCGCCGTCCTCAAAGAACTTTGCAAGCAGCGTGCCGGAAGCAGTGGATTCGCATTCGAACTCCGCCTTGTCGGTTTCGTAGGTGAACAGAACGTCGCCGGCGCTGACGGGATCACCGACATTCTTCTTCCACTCGCCGATGATGCAGGACTCGACCGTGATGCCCTCCTTCGGCATGATCACGGCCTGTGCGCAGGGGCCTGCGGGCGCTGCTGCGGCAGCGGGAGCGGCAGCCTTGGGGGCTTCTGCTGCGGGAGCTGCGGGTGCAGCGGAGGCTGCCGGTGCGTTTTTCAGCGCGGAGGTATCCTCGCCGGGGTTGCCGATGGCGCAGACATTGACCAGGCACGGAACCTCGTCGCCGTCTTCATAGAATTTCTCAAGCAGGGTACCGGAGGCGGTGGATTCGCATTCGAACTCCGCCTTGTCCGTCTCATAGGTGAAGAGGATATCGCCGACGTTTACATGGTCGCCGACATTCTTCTTCCACTCGCCAATGATGCAAGATTCGACTGTAATGCCTTCCTTGGGCATCAATACGCCTTCTGCCATAAGTGTTTCACTCCTATTTTAATCTCAATAAAAATTATTTGTTGGCCAGCAGATACTTCTCTGCTTCCGGGCTCCACAGGCCGTTGTGGCGCTTGGTGATCTCGTCAAGCTTTGCAAACAGCGGATCTGTTTCGCCCAGCTTGCCGAAGTCGGCGATGGCCGTCAGGGGCAGCTCGATCTGCGTGTAGATGAGCTTCTTGCCGCCGGGGATCTTCGGCAGGTTCAGAACGGTGTCGACGACGGCGTTCAGGCCGCCGATGTGGGTGATCATGGCAGCGGGGTTGATCTTGCCGGAGGTCATCATCTCGATGGCTTCCTTCATGTCGCTGGTGTTGCCGCCGGAGGTGCCGACCACATGGGTGTAGAGATAATGAACGTTGTACCAGTTGAATTCTGCCTTGAACTGGCTGTTGGTCGGGCCTGCAAAGAAGTTGAGGCAGCCGTCGAAGCCGAGGATATCGCCGGCCTGCTCGACAACGGGACGAACCGGTGCGAAGCAGATGACATCGTCATAGCCGGTGCCGCCGGACAGCTCACGCAGGTAGTTGGTATCGCAGCCGGGCTTGGCGGTGTTGACATAGTGCAGCTCAACGCCCATTTCCTTTGCGTGCTCAACAGTATAGATGCTCTGGGCGCGTTCGAGTCTGGCGTCGTCAATGTCGGTGATGACGAGCAGGCTCGGGCGGCGGTCGCAGTGCAGCGCGTAGTCGATCGCGCCGAGGCCCATGGGGCCGACGGAGGCGAGCATGGCCATCTTGCCGCCCTCGACGATACCCATCTGATGCTCATAGGAGCCGGGCTTGGTATGGTACATGGCATGGAACGTGCCGATGATGCAGCTCATGGGTTCTGCCAGAGAGCCGTAGAAATACGTGTCGGAGTTGTACGGCAGCAGGTTGTCGGTCAGCAGCGTCTCGATGGGGATGTTGGAATACTGGCTGTCGCCGCCGCAGTACTGGTAGGAGTAGCCGGGAGCCAGCTGGGAGCCCTTGTAGAAATGCGCGGGCTGGATGGCGAAGCCCTGGCCGGGCTTATACTTGTTCTTCCAGTTTTCACCGACCTCGGTGATCACGCCGCAGAATTCATGGCCGACGATTGTGGGATGCTCCGCAACGTCGTTCGGGACGCGCTTGTGATCCTCACCCTCGACTGCGGCCTTGTAGGTCGACATACAGATCGAGTCGGAAATGACCTTGACCTGAACGTCATCCGGGCCGACCTGCGGCAGCTCGATCTCCTCCAGGCGGAGGTCCATTTTGCCATGGATACGGACAGCTTTCGTTTTCATACGTTCCATTCCTTTCTTGCATTTACCTTACATAAATCATCCAACCAAAAATGGGATTGTGTTGGTTTGTATTGATTTCACCTTATTGTAGCGCAAGAATCCCAAAGTGTCAACGACAAATCCCGCATTCCGGTGCGGGATTGCGTTGTTTTTTGTGGGAGCACTTTGCATCCCCCTCCCCTGCCGGACACGGCGGGCAGAAAATGGCTCCCCTGAAAGGGGAGCCGGGGTGCTGGCGCGCCAGTGCTGATATTGTTACCCCTGCACCCTGCGCAGCGTGAGGGTATAGCTGTACTGCGTCCGTGTGGAATTGATTATGGTGTCGGTATAGACGTAATCGACCGCGACGCCGTCCACGACGGTATGATATTCGGAAAATACGCTGTCGCACAGCTCGGACGCAGCCGTCTGCAGGGGCTTATCGAGCAGGATGTGCCCCTTTTCTGCTCCGGCCAATGCAAACAGGGCGTACTGCATCACATCACCGGACGGGACGCTGATCCAGCCGTCCTCCTCGCCGCCCGCAGCGTGGTAGACAATGCCCGTCAGGACGCCGTTTTCTGTCTGGTATTCCAGCTGCGGCAGGCGGTCGTTGAACATGACGGTCGTTGTCCCACCGTTCGATTGAAAGCTCGATTCTTCCTTCCAACGGCCGTTTTCGTCCAGTTCGATGCCCGCATCTCCGAGCTGGCGCTGGATCCTGTTGTAATTCTCCGCAAACTGCGCAACAGTCAGCTCCCCGCGGTAAACCGGGCCGACCGGCAGCAGTACGCGCAGCACGCCGCCCGCGATCAGCAGCGCAGCAAGCACAGCTGCCGCCGCAAAGCGCCATCCGGCGTGATCGCGGATGGTCTGCTCGGAGCCGTCCTCCCACGGAAGCGCCTTCCCCTGCTGCTCGTCGGTATAGCTGACATACAGGCGGTACAGGCGGAAAAACGGCAGATTCAGCCGGATTCCGTACCAGAACAGGTACGCGGTGCGCTCCCGCCCCTCCGCATAGGTCAGCTTTCTGCCGTCCGGGCTTGTCACGCGCAGGCCGAAGAGCCATTTGCCGGGCGTCGTGCCAAACCGGGACAGCAGCAGCGGCTCCAGCAGGAACATCGTGCCGAGCGTCAGAAGCTCCAGAAACAGCATGCCGCCCCGGCTGTTTTTCAGCATGTTGAAGCCAAGAGCCGGCAGGAGCAGCATCCACAGCGTCCGGTAGATCTGGCCGTCGAGCAGGCGCGCGAAGAAGCGCTGCCACGGAAAATGCTCCTTCGGAAGCGTATCACGTTCGAGCACGCGCTCGGTCTGCATTTCATCGAGATACGGCCTTGCGTCGAGCGTCCGGAACTGCGCATGCGCCTGCCGGAGCCGTCCGGCGATCTCCCCCGCCCGGTCAAGCGCCGCCTTTTCCTTCTGTATGGCCGCAATACGCGCGGAAAGCGCCGCATCCAGCTCTGTTTCGCCGCGCACGATCGCCTCGATCTCCTCGACCGAATAGGACGAGCCGCAATAGTCGCATTCGAGCTTCCCGGACGCGCCGACAAAGTGCAGCGGGCCGGTACACGCGGGACATTTGTAATTCGTGATCTGGTCTGCCATGCAGATACTTCGCCTCCTTTGATGGCTCTGCCCGCGCCAAAGGCGCGGGCAGAAAACTCAATTAAAGAACGATATCGCCCTCGTCAAACGGGTCGCCGCATTCGGGGCAGAACTTGGGCGGGTGGGTCGGATCCTCCGGCTCCCAGCCGCACTTGTCGCACTTGTACTTGGGTGTTCCGGCGGGCTTGGGCTTGCCGCACTCGGAGCAGAACTTGCCCTTGTTCACCGCGCCGCAGGAGCAGGTCCAGCCTGCCGCGGCAGCGGGTCTGGGCTTGCCGCATTCGGGGCAGAATTTGCCGGTGATGCCGCGCTGGCCGCAGGCGCACGTCCAGCCTGCGGCAGCGGGCGCTGCCGGTGCGGGAGCGCTCTGCGCGGCCTGCTGCTGTGCGCCCATCTGATAGAGATTCTGCGCATTCATGCCGCCCATCTGTCCGGCCATATTCATGCCCATAAAGGCCATCGCCGGGCCGGCGTTCGGGTTGTTGGCAGCTGCCTGCATGGCGCTGGCCTGCGCGCCGACCAGATGTGCCGCCGCTCTCGTCGGGTCCATAAAGGCCGCGTTGCGCTGCAGCTCCTTGAGCATGGCCTCGTCTTCCTCGCTCGCCTTGACGGACGAAACGCCGAAGGAGACGATCTCAAGACCGCGCAGATTGCGCCACTTACCGGACAGGACCTCGTTGAGCGCGTCGGCCATCTCCATCGTGTGGCCGGGGAGCGCGGAATAGCGGATGCCCTGCTCGGAGATCTTGGCAAAGGCGGGCTGCAGCGCGGTCAGCAGCTCGGTCTTGAGCTGGCTGTCGAGACGGTCGCGGGTATAGTCCCCGCCGACGTTGCCGCAGACGTTCGTATAGAACAGGATCGGGTCGCAGATGCGGTAGCTGTACTCGCCGAAGCAGCGGATGGCGATATCAATATCGATCCCGGCGCGCTGGTCGACCACGCGGAACGGAACAGGAGAGGGCGTGCCGTATTTGTTGCCGATGAGCTCCTTGGTGTTGAAGTAGTACACGCGCTGATCCTTGGGTGGCTCGCCGCCGAAGGTGAAGCGCTTGCCGATATTCTTGAAGGTGTCGAGAATATTCTTGCCCAGCTTGCCGTAGAACAAAGACGGCTCGGTCGAGGAATCATATTTGAATTCGCCCGGCTCCGCGCAGAACTCCGTGACCTTGCCCTGATCGACGATGATCATGCACTGACCGTCGGCGACGGCGATCACAGAGCCGTTGGAGATGATGTTGTCCGAGCCTCTGGTGTTGCTGCTGCGGCCGGAGGTGCGCTTCTGACCCTTGACGGCCATGACGTTCTCCGGAAGAGAATCACAATAGAAATACTCAAGCCACTGATCGGCCATCACGCCGCCGGCAGCGCCGAGTGCCGCTTTGATAAGTCCCATTTGATTACGCTCCTTTTCTTGTCTTGAATGAAGTTGCTATGTGGAAATCTGCCATTGTATTCAGGATACCATAGTTTGACGCGTTCGGCAATCGGTTTGTTCCAATTTCATGAATAATCACAAATTTTCGCAGGAAACCGCGCATGGGCAGAAATGAAAATGTGCCCATAGGCAGATTTCCTTGAATTTGATATAATTATATTGAATAAGAGCGTTTGGCGAATTTGTACGCACCCGCGCACATGATCGTAGGGGCCGATGCGCGGATGAACAGAAAGGAATTAGGAAGAACCATGCAGTTTTTGAAGTGTGCCTGTTATCTTGCAGGGCTGGGTATCCTGAGCTTTGTACTTGGGCGGCTCGTTCCGAAGACGTGGTTCGACTATACGCGCTTTCCCTATCGCACGTTTGCGTTTGAGCGGAACGGGAAGCTCTATGAGGCGCTGCGCGTTTCGCGCTGGCAGAGCCGGGTGCCGGATATGAGCAGGCTGTTTTCAAAGCTCATGCCGCCCAAGAAAATGCCCGCCCGTCCGGACGAGCAGACGCTGCTCGTCATGATCCGCGAGACGTGCGCGGCAGAGGCCACGCACACGCTTCTGATGCTGGCCGGACTTGGCGTGATCGTCATCTGGCCGTGCGTATGGGGCGTGATGCTGTATCTGGTCTACGCGATTTTGGGAAATCTGATTTTCATCATCATTCAGCGCTACAACCGCCCGCGCCTTGTCCGGCTTTACGAGCGGAAACGCGTGAAAAGGAGCAACGAGGCATGAAGGTACTGATCCTCAGCTGCAACACCGGCGGCGGGCACAATTCCTGCGCCAAAGCCATCGGCGCGGAGCTTTTAAAGCGCGGGCACACGTATGAGACGGACGACGCGCTTTTATACGTCTCCAAGGGCACGAGCCGCTTTGTGAGCAATTGGCACGTGCGGTTCTACCGCTACTTTCCCAAGCTCTACAATAAAGGCTATCAGTACGCCGAGGAGCACCCCGCGTCGTTTGACGAATCCTCCGCTGCCTGCCGCATTCTGCGGCGCGGGTGCAAGCGGCTGCGCGCAGCGATCCTCGCGGGCGGCTATGACGCGGTCGTATGCGTACACCTGTTCCCGGCGCTGATGCTGACGTTTATCCAGCGGGAGGCTCCCCTGCCCATTAAAACCATGTTCATCGCCACGGACTACACCGCAAGCCCGTCGTGCGACCGGATGCGGCTGGATACCTGCGTGATCCCGGACGCGGCGCTGACAGAGCTGTTCGTGAAAAACGGCGTCAGCCCGGACACGATCGCGCCGCTCGGCATTCCGGTGCGTGCGGAGCTTTATTCCTGCCTGCCGGTGCAGGAGGCGAAAAAGGCCGTCGGGCTTGACCCGTCGCACCGGCACCTTCTGATGATGACCGGCAGCATGGGCTGCGGGCCGATGGAAGAAATCACGCAGCTGCTTGCAAATTCGCTTCCGGCGGAGTATGATGTGACTGTGGCATGCAGCAGCAACCGTCAGCTTCTGCGGCGTATGCGGAGAAAATTCGCAGACAGGCCCAACATCCACATCTGCGGATACATCAGCGACGTTTCCGTCATGATGGACAGCGCCGATCTGTTTCTGACAAAGCCCGGCGGCATCAGCACGACGGAGGCCATGGTCAAGGGACTGCCGATGGTGCTGGTCAATGTGGTCGGCGGCTGCGAGACGCCGAATCTGGAATTCTTCGTTTCGCACGGCGGCGCGGCCACGGCCGACACGCCGGAGGCCATTGCCGCGCTCTGCAAACGGCTGCTGGAGCACGACGAGGAGCGCCTGATCATGCGCCAGTCATTGCTCGCCATGCACAAAACCCCCGCTGCGCAGGCCATCTGCGACTGTCTGGAGGCATAAACCGGGCAAGGCGTGGGATTCTAAGGAAAAACAGGGAGGTCACGCGAATATGACGATCGTAACACTGGATAATTTTGAAAAGGAGGTCATGCAGGCCGAAACGCCCGTTGTGGTGGATTTCTGGGCAAGCTGGTGCGGCCCGTGCATGATGCTTGCGCCCGTGATGGAAGCGCTGGAGCCGGAGGTTCCCGGCGTGAAATTCTGCAAGGTCAACGTCGATGACGAGCGCGATCTGGCCATGGAGTTCCAGATCGAGTCCATCCCGACGCTGCTGTGCGTCAAGGGCGGCAAGGCCGTGAAGCGTCTGGTCGGCTTCCGCGAGAAGGACGCGCTCAAGAAGGAGCTGGAGGCGCTGTGAAGGTACGGCTGAACGAGGACAAGGAGGTCGTCGCCCGCATCAAGGAGGGCCTCAAGCGCACCGGCGGCTACTGCCCGTGCAGGCTTGCCCGCACGGAGGAAAACAAGTGTATGTGCGAGGAGTTCCGCAATCAGATCAAGGATCCCGACTTTGAGGGCTACTGCCATTGTATGCTCTACTATAAGGAAAAATAAGCGCCAGCCCGGCGTCCGCGTTGCGGATGCCGGGCTGATTTGCTGCGGGCGGACAGAGTCGTCCACCCCTGCTGGCCGACGAAGAGACAGGGCCTCTTCTCCCGGTCGAACCGCTTGTCAAGCCCCGGTTCGCCCTTTGCCATGATTTTGGCGAAGCGAAAAAGCGCTTTCGGGGTCATGGAGCCGAGCAGCCCCTTCGCAAGCGACAGCATGGCGCGCAGGCTGAGCCTTTCGCCGGGCCGCTTATAGGGTGTATCTGAAAACTCCCAACGCACCCGGACAGCGGGCCTTTTTGCGGTGCGCCGCGTCATTTTTCCTTGAAATACGTCAGTATTCCTGCGAAAAAATGTCTTGCGCAACGCAAAAATCCCTCGCTGCCGGTCACATCATGAGTTTTCAGATACACCCTAGGCAAGATAGCCCTCGCCCCGTTCGCTTGTTGCGTAGAGGATCCCGCCCCGCAGTGCCATGCGCACGTAGCCGCAAATGACGCGCTCGTCCAGCTCTGTGACCTTCATACCGATTCCTCCCGTTTCTGAAGCACGGCCACCGCGCACGGGATCCGCCCCTCGCAGAGCGTATATTCCGCGTCCGGATATCCGGCTTCCGCGAAGAACTGCCGGTAGGTGTCCGGCGTGAACTCGCGCTTGAAGTCCGCGCCCGCCTTCCCGACCGCGCCGGAGACGCGGTTCGTCGTGCCCTTGTCCGTCCGGTTCATGTAGGTGGGGATGATGAGCCTGTCGCCGGGGCGGCAGACCCGCTCCAGTTCCTGCAGCGCCCGGTACGGCTCGTCCAGCAGGTGGATGACGTTCGCGGCCACGACCGCGTCAAAGCTTTCGTCCGGGTAATCCAGATGGAGAATGTCAGCCTGCGCAAGCTGCACATTGCCGAATTTGGCGCACTTTTTCTTTGCCCGGCGCAGCATCGCTGCAGAAAAATCCGTGGCGGTCAGGCGCTTGCAGCGCGGCGCGATCACAGCGGTGAGCAGCCCCGTGCCGCAGGCGCATTCCAGCACGTCGTCAGCCGGAGAGATCAGCTCCCCGACCGCGGCGCACAGCGCCCGGTTCGCCTTTCGGTTGATGCCGTCTGCAAAAATGTCGTAGAGCCACGCAACGTTGTCCCAGAACATGAAGGCTTCCTCCGTCCGTCTTATTTGCCTCTGAGCTTCAGGCAGAAATCGCAGCAGTCGCCCCCGCGTCCAAGCGTCTTGGTGCGGTGCCAGTAGAGCTTGGGGTGCAGGCCGTCGTAGGTGATATCGTCGCTGTCGCAGAAGCAGCGGCACAGCTCCGGACAGCCGTAGTGCACGCTGGCGTCGTGATACGGGCATTTCGTCATGTCGATGCGCCAGACGCCGCCGGTGGTCTGGATATCCCGCGACGCAAAGCCCGCCGTCACGCCGAACAGCTTCGGCGCCTGCGCTGAGAAGATCCCCGGCACCTTTTTATAAAGGCCGGGAATGCGCATGAGGCGGAGAAACAGCTTTTTCTGCCGCCGGGCCTTCTGCTCCACATAGCTGTGGATGGTCTCCAGCGCCTCGTCCTTCGGCATGACGGTCTGCAGCGCCTCATACGCCGCGATCCCCGGCAGGATCTGGTTTTCCAGATGGCGCTGCTTTTCCTTCGTGGCCCCGGCGTTATCCTGCCGCAGCGCCTGCAAGCGCGCATAGAACGCGGCGTTCAGCTGCTCGGCCTGCACAGGGAACCGCGCGGCGGCGGTCTTTTTAAAGTTTTTGGTAATGTAGCTTTCTTTCATGGTAGTTCCTCGTGCTGCATGTCCTGCTCGTGAAGGATCGGGTGGGCGAAGTGCCGCAGATAGCGCGCGCGGTATTTTTCGCCCATTTGGCGCGCGTAAAAAATATGAATTTTGGTACCGGGCAGGAGCATAATTGCAGGCGCATCCGCCTGTCCGAATTCGTATACCTTCATGCTTTCGCAGCCTCATTTCCGGGTCAGCACACAGAGCCAGTCTCTTTTATGCTTGTAGATCTGCACGTCGCGGAAGCCCGCCTCTTCCAGCGCGGCTTTCAGCTGCGTATCCTTATAAATGCGCATACCGCTGATGCGCTGCGTCCACTTTTCATCGCCGGGGATGTCGCCGCCGCATTCGTTGCAGATGAGAAACGTGCCGTCCGGCTTTAAGACGCGATAAACCTCCCGGAAGCATGGGACGAGCCCCGGCCAGAAATAGACCGTCTCAAACGCCGTGACCGCGTCGAACCAGCCGCTTGCGAAAATGATCTGCTCTACGCTCCCCTGCCACACGGCGCAGCGGCCCGCCTGAATCGCGTCCGCATTGCGTTTGCGCGCCTGCTCCGCGCTGACGGCAGAATAATCGATGCCCTTGACGATGCCCCTCGGGCATTTTTTCAGGAGCGTCCGGATATTCGCGCCTCCGCCGCAGCCGCAGTCGAGAACTCTTGCGTCCGGCGCAAGCTTCAAAAAGCGCAGACCCCAGCCCGACAGCGCGCGGTGCCCCACGTTCATCATCAAAACCATCAGCTTCCCCCCAAAACCGGTCGGCTTGCGGGTGTTTTCAAAAAAGGACATATCAAAGCCTCCTCAGACGTGTTCCAGCACGATGATCTTGTTTGAAATATTCCGCACGGCGGGCAGCTTGTCCAGAAGCTTATAGACCGGCGCGAACACCGCCATGCCCTCGGTCAGACTGTGCTCCTCCACGAAGCGGAAGCCCGGCAGCAGTGCGGCAAGCGCCCGGCCGTCCTTCACGCCCCATGTAAATTTCGCGTGGCTGCCCTCGATGGAGCGCTCCTTGAAGCGCTTTGCGACCGCGGGGTTCATGGTTTCCACGAAAACCTCCGCCTTGGGCAGGCGGGCGGCGATCACTTCAAAGATGCGCCGGACGTCCGCCTCAGACAGGTACATCGTCAGGCCCTCGATGATCACGAGCGCGGGCGCGTCCATCTCCCGGATCGCCGCGCCCCAGTCGTCCATTGCGGACATGGCAAGCTGCGAGATCGCGCCGCTCTCCGGCAAAAGCTGCTGCCGCACGGTGATCGTCTCCGGCAGGTCGAGGTTGTACCAGTGCTGATACCCCTTCATCCGGTAGCAGCGGGTATCGAGGCCGCAGGCCAGATTGACGACGACCGTGCCGGGATGCCTCCCGAGCCACGCGCCCACAAGCCGGTCGAGCACAATGGTGCGGGCGATCACGCCGCTGCGCATGGCCGTATCCTTCTCCGCGAGGGAAAAATCATAGTCAAGACTTCCAATGATCTGCTCCGCCGTTTCATCGCGGATTGCGCCGCGTCCCGCGCTTTCCCGCGCGCGGGCATAGACGGTCTGCAGCATGGTTTCCGGCACGCCGGTAAGGGTAATTTTTTCAGGCATGAATCTGCCTCCTCTGTTTGCTTTCTCTGCCTGTCCAGATCGCATTCGCGGCCATCCAGATACACAGCGACGCATTGCCCGAGCCCTGGCTGCATACAAAGTCCCACGTGCTGATCTGTGCGCCGAGCAGCTGCCGGAGATCGGGGATCAGCACAAAAATGATCTGCCAGACGAGCATATGGAACACGAGCAGCCGCCACGGCTCATATTCCCCGCTCAGATATGCCTCGCGCAGGAACAGGCCGCTGTCCCCCGCGCTCGCGGGGATCACGCTCAGGCACAGATCGCCCGCCAGCATGAAAAGCACTCCCAGCGCCCCCAGCCAGCAGTCGCGGCGATAGGCCCGCAAATCAAGCTCCATTCTGTATGCCTCCTTCGGAAGACCGCGCGGTTATATGAATCTAACCCGCACAGTTAAGTGCTTCTAACCAAGGACAGTGTACCACACCTGCCCGCCGCTTTCAAGATGGGAACGAGACTTTTTCTGACAAAATTTGAACGGGCGCAGAGAGCAGCATTTGCGTCAGCAAATGACGGAGGGGATGTGTTGCAGATTTCAGAGTGTTTCGAAATTTGTGACGTTCGAATCCCCTCAGGCGCTACGCGCCAGTGCATTACCGAAAAGAAAAATTTTTAATGTTACAGCCTAGGGTGTATCTGAAAACTCATGATGTGACCGGCAG
>ENA-UAOK01000379-UAOK01000379.1-human-gut-metagenome-genome-assembly--contig:-NODE-379-length-26127-cov-8.756060_pt1 | contig 26127 bp, 30 predicted proteins | sample MGYA00243467_ERZ654553 | MGnify/ENA primary metagenome ERZ654553 (study PRJEB26926, sample SAMN06164886) | human gut metagenome | biome: ENVO:00009003; feature: ENVO:2100002; material: ENVO:00002003...
TTAAATCAATCATTTGTTGCAAAAATCAGAAGCATTTCAATCAGTTCACCATGTCGTTTTCATTTTGTGTTATACTATTTTATATAATTTTCTTTCCCTTGTATTTTCCCTTATCAGAGTTCGTAAACACTGATAAGATGATATAACACAAGGGAAACAATAAGGGAAAGCTCACCTGCGATAAACGTAGTGTTTTCAAGGGCTTGAGAGATATTTGATAACAAAATATAACAATTATTAAATCTCTTGGAATAGATGAAATCTCAATTCAAGTTTGTCAATTACAGGTGACATTGAAAGAGACAGCCCATTCAAGGTGCTGGCTCTTTCAAAAATTCCATTCTAATAAATTGCACGACAACTTATCAAAAAATAAGCTCACCATCCGGTCTTTACTATCCTATCTTTCTTACTGTCTGTCCGCAAGTTTTATGGTTTTCATCAGTGTATTCTCCAGCACACCTGCCGGACAGTCATCGCTATCCGGCTTAACTTTTTACAGCAATGTATTCAGATCCACCAGGGTTCCGCCCTCGATCTCCACGCACTTGTCACTGTTTAACTGCAGCCATACGCTGCAGGCATTGGGGTTATATACCTTTTCGTAATCCGCAGAGAACTGTAAACGTTTCGCTGCATCCATATAATCAATGATCTCGATGTTGGTGGCGTACCAGATGTCGTCTCTGCCGCCCATGTATTTACAGAAGTTCTCGATCACATCCCAGTTGTCATTATTATCGAACTCGTAGCTGTGCCCCCAGACATACATCAGCTTCAGGTACTGGCTCTTCTTGAAATCGGCGAAAAATTCCGCGTACTCCATCAGCTTCGGATCATTATGATGGCAGGTAGCATGCCACTCCAACGGATCCTTTGGCAGTGCAAAATCCGGAACCGTCTCTACCACTCTGGCATAAGCCACGCCCAACTGACGGTACAGCTGTTTGATCTCTTCACTGTAAGAACCGTTGGGATATGCATGTCCTCTGATGATCCGGCCGGTCCATTTCTCCAGACCTTTCCGGTCTTCCAACAGTTCCTCTGCGACTTCCACCAGTGGGCATCTCTCAATGGTGGGATGGGTCATGGTATGAGTTGCGATCTCATGACCGTCGTATAATCCTTCCATTTCCTCGAAGGTCATACGGGGCCGCTCTCCGACCTGTCCGTAATTCAGGTTGAAGGTTGCCTTGATCCCGTATTTATTAAAAATACCGATCAGCCGCTTATCCTGTAACTTACCATCATCATAACTCATGGTCAGAGCTTTGGCTTTTCCGCCGGGAAAACAAGTATATACTTTCATCTTTTCCATCCTTTTCTACTGTAATTTCTGTTGTGGTTTTAAAATATGATAATTTTCATCCCACATGTTTTCATCATATTACGACTGGAACAATTTTGCAACTGATAAGAATCCGGCATTAACCCTCTTTATCGTGCAGAATTTTCCATTGCCTTCCTTTCATTCATCCTTTAATATAGTAAAATATACAACCAATAAACGAATTACAATGAGAAGGGAGCATATTTATGAAAAAATTCAACTCCTTCCGTAATCGCCAGAACGGCTTTGAAGATTTAGGTTCCGGCACCGCGGAAGCAGCAAAAACGAAAAAAAGCTGGTGGAAAGTCCCCGGCATCATTCTTGTGATTCTGGTAATCGCTATTTTTGCTTTTAATTCCACTTACCAGATCCGTGAACAGGAGCAGGCGGTTCTGATCACTTTAGGCCAGGCCAAAGCGGTAACGGATCCCGGACTTCATTTTAAGATACCATTCATCCAGCAGGTTCGTAAAGTAAATACCACCATTCAGGGATTTTCCCTGGGATATGATGTAGATTCCAATTCTTCGGAAACCGATGATTCTCTCATGATCACTTCCGACTATAATTTTGTCAACGTCGATTTCTTCGTAGAGTATCGTTTCAGTGACCCGGTAAAAGCTGTCTATGCATCCAAGGATCCCGTACTGATCCTGCGTAACATCAGCCAGAGCTGTATCCGTACCGTGATCGGCAGTTATCCGGTGGACGATGTCCTGACTACCGGAAAAAATGAGATTCAGGCCGCTATTAAAGAAATGATTCTGGAGCGTCTGAGCGAACAGGATATCGGTATCCAACTGGTAAATATCACAATCCAGGATTCCGAGCCGCCTACCTCCGAAGTCATGGAAGCTTTCAAGGCCGTGGAAACCGCCAAGCAGGGAAAAGAAACTGCCCTGAACAATGCCAATAAGTACCGCAATGAACAGCTTCCTCTGGCGCAGGCACAGGCCGACGGTATCATCAAAGACGCTGAGGCGCAAAAGGCCGAGCGCATCAATGAGGCTACTGCACAGGTTGCGCGTTTTAACGCTATGTACGAGGAATATATCAAGAACCCGACCGTCACCAAACAGCGTATGTTCTACGAGACCATGGAAGAAGTACTGCCTGACCTTAAGGTTGTCATCGAAAGCCCCAACGGCAATACACAGACCTTCTATCCTTTGGAATCCTTCACAGGTACCGCTTCCGCTTCTTCGGAGAGCAGCACCTCTGAAGCTGCACAATAACCATTGTCTACAGAAAGGCAGTTTTATAAATATGAAAAAAGTGAAAAATATATCTCTGATTCTATTAGTACTGGCATTGTTGATCATCGGATCCTCCAGCATTGTCGTTACCAACGAAAACGAATACAGTCTGATCCGACAGTTCGGTAAAGTAGACCATGTAGTGAGTTCTGCAGGTGTTACCTTTAAGATTCCTTTTGTACAGAGCGTCGATAAGCTTCCGAAGGAGATCCTGCTCTATGATCTGTCTTCCTCCGATGTCATCACCAGTGACAAGAAGACCATGATCTGTGACAGTTACATTTTATGGCAGATCAATGATCCTCTGAAATTTGCCCAGACCCTGAACTCCTCCATCTCCAACGCAGAGAGCCGTCTGGACACCATCGTATATAACTCTACGAAAAATATCATAAGCAGTACGACCCAGAACGACGTCATCTCCGGGCGTGACGGAGAGCTGGCTGCAGCCATTATGAAAAACATTGGGAACACCACTGAGCAATACGGTATTGAATTGCTCTCCTTCGAAACCAAACAGCTGGATCTGCCCAGTGACAACAAAGCCGCTGTGTACGAGCGTATGATCTCCGAACGTGAAAACATCTCCGCAACCTATACCGCAGAGGGAAGCTCTGAGGCACAGAAAATCCGCAATACCACAGATAAGGAAGTCAATGTTCTCCTGTCGGAGGCCAATAAAAATGCGGAGATTCTCATTGCCGAGGGCGAAGCGGAATACATGAGAATTCTATCAGAAGCCTATTCCGATGAATCCAAACAGGATTTCTATTCCTTCGTCAGAAGCCTGGATGCACTGAAGGCTTCCATGACCGGCGATAATAAGACGGTGATCCTGTCTCCGGATTCCCCGATCGCGCAGATTTTCTACGGAAGATAACATAAAGGCCGGTGTCTGCAATATTCTTGCAGGCACCGGCTTTTTTATGCCAGAATCTCCTCAATTCTGCGTCTCTCTTCTTCACTGAATGCGGTTGCATGTACAATACCGATATTATCCAGGATCTGTGATGGCTTAGATGCTCCGATCAGAACACTGGTAATATCCCCATCCCTTAAGATCCACGAAAGTGCCATCTGTGCCAGGGTCTGTCCTCTCTGGGCTGCCAGATCGTTCAGTGCACGTACCTTCTTCAATGTCTCTTCCACGATCGCCGCTTCTTTCAGGAATCTGCCGTCGGTACGGACACGGCTGTCCTCAGGAATACCGTGGAGATAACGGTCGGTCAGAAGTCCCTGTGCCAGCGGGCTGAAGGTAATAATACCGATGCCATGGGCAGCCGCATAATCCTTCAATCCGTCCTTCTCAATATCTCTTACAAACATGGAATATTTTCTCTGGTTGATAATAAACGGTGTCCCCAGCTCCTTGAACAGTTCTGCTGCCGCAATGGTCTGCTCCTTATTGTAGTTGGAAATTCCCACATACAATGCCTTACCGGATCTGACAATGCCATCCAGTGCACGAACGGTCTCCTCCAACGGTGTATTTGGATCCGGTCTGTGATGGTAGAAGATATCCACATAATCCAGTCCCATGCGCTTCAGGCTCTGATCCAGGCTGGCCACGAGATACTTTTTGCTGCCCCAGTTGCCGTAAGGTCCGGGCCACATATCATAACCGGCTTTCGTGGAAATGATCAGTTCATCTCGATACCTTCCCAGTCCTTTTGCAAGGATCCGTCCAAAATTTTCCTCCGCACTGCCCGGTACAGGTCCATAATTGTTTGCCAGATCAAAATGTGTAATGCCATGGTCAAATGCTGTGTGGCACATGTCCTGCATATTATCAAAATTCCCATTGGAGCCGAAATTGTGCCATAATCCCAGAGAGACTGCCGGAAGCTGCAATCCACTGGCGCCGCAGCGGTTGTATTTCATTTCTTCATATCTTTTTTCATCTGCCTGATACATTTAAATACCTCCTTTTTCCGAAAGAAAATTATTGACATTATTGTAACTATTCAGACCCCATTCGCAAAACCGCCTCTGCGAGGCTTCCTTTTTGCTCATGAGGTTACTTCGCCATATAAAACTGCTTATCTGCCTGAATGCAAGCATTCGCAGAACACAGTTTTGCATGGCTCTGAATAGTTACACATTATTATAAATTTATTTCCATCCCATTTCTATGCAAATTTTATAGAATAAAGTGCAATATCTTACAAATCACCTCTTACGTCCCACGATCTTCAGGCGGCTGAAAAACAGGTAATACACAATAAAAGCGATACTGGTCACCGTCCAGGTCAGCGGATAGCTGAATACAATGGTGAGAATGTCATTTTTCAGAGGTACGGCTGTCAGGATCCATACCACGCGCAGTGCGCAGATCCCCAGGCAGCAGATGATCATGGGAAGCCAGCTGTCGCCGATACCGCGCAGAGTACCGGACAAAATCTCAATGGCAATATAGGTAAAATATGTAGGTACCAAAAAATGCAGAATCTGTTCTCCGATCACTACCACCTGTGCATCCGTGGTAAACAGTTGATAACAGATCGATGCATAATTATAGAGGATCACGGACAACAGTACCGTCGCCCCGGCTGTAATTCCCATACAGGTACGGACACCCTTGTGTACACGATCCATTTTCCCTGCACCGTAATTCTGTCCGACAAAGGTTGTAATTGAGATACCGAAAGCATTAACGATCATCCAGAACAGACTGTCGATCTTGCTGTAGGCTGTCCATGCCGCTACCGTATCCGTTCCCAGTGCATTCACGCTGGACTGGATCAGAATATTGGACGATGTATACATCACCGACTGCAATCCCGCCGGAAGTCCGATCCGGATGATCCTGCGGAACATTCTTCCATCAAAACGGATCTTTCTCAGTTCCAGACGATGCATATCCTTCGTCCGCATCAGCACCCACAATACCAGTACCGCACTGAGTGCCTGCGACAGAATGGTCGCCAGTGCGGCTCCAGCCACACCCCTATGCAGTCCGATGACAAATGCAATATCCAGCACAATATTCGTCAGGCAGCTGACGATCAGGAAATATAGCGGTCTCTTGGAATCCCCCACAGCCCGCAGGATACCTGCGCCCATATTGTAGATCAGATTCCCGATAACGCCCAGAAAATAGATTCGGATATAGGTTGTCGACGGTCCCAAAATATCCTCAGGTGTAGACATCGCGCGCAGTGCCCATGGTGCCGCCGTAATACCCACGATCATCATGCCGACTCCCGCCACCAGACTGAACGCAATGGAGGTATGCACGGCATAGCCTACCATCTCGGCACGTTTTGCCCCATAATATTGGGAAATAATGACTGTGGCACCGCTGGACAATCCCACGAAAAATCCCACCAGCAGCTGGATCAGCGTACCGGTGCCCCCACCTACCGCCGACAGAGCTTCTTTTCCGACAAAGCGCCCTACGATCACCGCATCTGCAGCATTATATAATTGTTGAAAAAAGGTCCCGAACAAAATAGGGAAAAAGAACAGGAGCAGCTGCTGCCAGATGACTCCCGTTACGATCTTGTTCTCTTTCTCTATAACATTTTCTGTCTGCTTTTGTGTTTTCTCTGTATTTGCTTCCATATTAATATGCCCTTTGAAAATCTATACTTCTACGATGATAGTATCATTTCCACAAAACCTTTTCAAGAGGGTAATCTTATCCACATCGGAAGTCAGGAAAAACCCCGGGTGGTGGAAGCACCCGGGGATCCTGTCTGCACCCGGATGAGTCGCAGCATCCGGGCACAGCACTCTGTATATACCAAATTGAGGGATTAGATAAAAGCTAAGTTATTTACTCCATTCGCATATCGCAAAGCTTACGCTCCGCTTTTATGCTCATGTCGTAATCGGGTTATAAATCCCTTAAGCCACTCCCGTGCAGGCACGTCGTGTCTTAGGGATTATAACCCTGGCATTATTACTCCACGTCTTGCAGGGCTGCGAAGTCTTCTTCGCCGGTACGAACCTTTACTACTTTGTCAACGTTGTATACGAAGATCTTGCCATCGCCGATATGTCCGGTGTACAGAGCCTTCTTGGCAGCATCGATGACTGCGCTTACGGGAATCTTGCTGACAATAACTTCTACCTTCACCTTAGGCAGCAGGGTCGCATCCATTTCAACACCACGATACATCTCGCCGGCACCCTTCTGTACGCCACAGCCCATGACCTGTGTCATGGTCATACCGGTTACACCCAGATCGTTCAGAGCCTTCTTCAGTACCTCGAACCGGGCAAGCTTTGCAATAACCACTACTTTGTAGATTCCGGTTGCAGGAATTGCTGCCGGAGCTGTCTCTACCTTTACTGCCGCTTCCTTCATGGCTGCGGAAGCTGTGTCATAATCACTTACGCCAAGGCTGGTATTTTCATTTACCTCCATGGTCATAGTGTTGGAAATATCCATAATGCTGAACCCTGCATATGCGGAAGGAAGACCATGCTCACAGGAGTCCAGACCAACAATCTCTTCTTCCTCAGATACACGTAAGCCTACGGTAGCCTTGATGATCAGGAAAGCAATGGTAATAGTTACTGCAGTCCATGCCGCCACACTTACAAAACCTAACAGTTGCAAACCAAGCTGCCTGAAGCCACCGCCATAGAACAGGCCTACCACACTGTCATTGCCGGGTGCGGAAGTGGTTGCAAATAAACCGGTTGCGATAGTACCCCAGATACCATTCATGCAATGTACTGCAACAGCACCTACAGGGTCGTCAATATGAAGCTTATAATCCAGAAGCCATACACCAAATACTACCAGAAGTCCTGCTACTGCACCGATCACGATAGCACCGAAGCAATCCGTCACATCACAAGGAGCGGTAATCGCTACCAGACCTGCCAGAGATGCATTCAGACACATGGATACATCAGGTTTGCCATATTTGATCCAGGTAAATACCATACATACTACAGTTGCGATTGCGGGAGCTACGGTAGTGGTAAGGAACACGGAGCCTAACTGCTCTACGGAAGTACAAGCAGCACCATTGAATCCATACCAGCCAAGCCACAGGATAAATACACCAAGGCATCCAATCGGAAGGTTATGTCCGGGGAATGCATTTACTTTTACAATCTTACCACTCTTGTCCTTTTCAAACTTACCAATACGGGGACCTAAAAGCTTTGCTCCGATCAAAGCAGAGATACCGCCTACCATGTGAATTGCACAGGAACCTGCGAAATCATGGAAGCCAAGCTGTGAAAGCCAGCCGCCGCCCCAGATCCAGTGAGCTTCAATGGGATAGATCAATGCGGAGATCACACCGGAATAAATACAATAGGATAAGAACTTGGTTCTCTCTGCCATAGCGCCGGATACGATGGTAGCTGTGGTAGCACAGAACACCAGATTAAATACAAACTTTGAATAATCAAAATTCTCATAGGCAGTAAAGATGTCCAGTCCCGGCTTGCCGATCAGACCTACTACATCTTCACCAAGTAACAATCCAAAGCCAATCAAAATAAATACTACAGTACCGATACAGAAATCCATCAGATTCTTCATCAGAATATTACCGGCATTTTTGGCTCTGGTAAATCCGGTCTCCACCATTGCGAATCCTGCCTGCATCCAGAACACCAGGGCCGCACCGATCAGAAACCAGACTGCAAATAATTGACCATCTACTGCGCTTAAGATTTCTTCTGTCATAACATTTTCCTCCTCACTCTTCGTGAAATATCTTCCACAATATTTCACCGGTGTAAAAAAATATGCGATACTATGGTCTCATCCTTCGAAGCCCCATTGCATCGCATCCTTAGGGTATAGCAGTTAAACTGTTTTCCACATACCCTTACGCTATTTTTGTCCGGCCACGCGCGTTGTGATACTGCCGGACAATACCCGGGATATACATCCCGGTATGATTAGCGGTCGTCAAGTGACCATTCGTGCCAGCACGATGTTCACTTTCCTCGTCGCCATAACAAAAAGGGCGCTACAGTTTTATTCTGTAGCGCCTTTGCTATGTTGAGAGTATAGCACCGTAGTTTTTTAGTGTCAACATGTTTTTTATATTTTCTTTATATTTGAAAATTATACAATAGTCTTGTGATAAGGAAATGACACAAAATTCCGATCACAAGGCTATTTTTCATATAGGTTCGAACGTTCGAACCCCACACACAAGGAGGACAAAAAAAATGACAGTAACAAGCAAGAGTGAAGCATGGAGAGTTGCAGATCGGTTATTCCCTACTGATTATTTGAAAAATGATTTTTTAAGTGATCGTGCCGGTTATCCCGTTTATGAATCTACCAGTGATATGTATAAAGGTGGAACTGCTCCGCATGATGCCCGTATTAACGATTTAGGTTGTCGTCTGGAAGTTGTTATTGATAATGATACCTTTAACATTTTTATTGAAGATCCTGAGGATGCTAAAATAACTACCCTTGGATACATTAATGACACTACAGTATTACCCAGTTTTGCTCTTCAACATGTCAAAGAAATTAAGTATACCGAAGTATCCGGGTTTTATTTCTGCGTAGATGATATTAATTTTTCTACCGCAACCCAGTGTGTTGTAATTGTTTTTAAAGACGGTTTTTCAGTAACTTACCCTGTTGACAAAATCGCTTATATCAAATAAGGAGGACAAATAAATGAGCACAACAACCATAGAGAAGAAACCCACAACCCAGACCCCGGCAAAGGCAAAGACCACCAGAAAAAAGGCTGTTGCCGCTCCTATGAACCCTCCCACCGCCCCGGCGGTGGAGGACACCAATAAAGCAGAGGTAGAAGCCAAAAAAGCACAGGAAGCAAAGGATATTGAAACTCTCAAAGAAGCTAAAAAGCGTAACGCATCCATCAGTAAGTCATTGTGCAATGTTCAGAGTTCCTTTACCCGGATCGCTTTCGACCTCTACTGGATGTATTCAACGTCCGCTTTCAGTCTGTTGGGCTATAAGAATATTTACGATTGCGCCGCTAAAGAACACGGCATTGCACGTGGAACGTGTAGCGACTTTATCCACATTGTAGAACGTTTCGCAAAACGTGACGATGCCGGGAACGTTCTGGAAGAGATTCGCCCGGAACTGAAAGATTATCAGAGTAGTAAACTGATCGCCCTGTTGGGTGTGACGGATGCCCAGTTGACGGAGTTTTCTGTTGATATGTCTGTTCGTGACATCAAGAAGAAAGTAAAAGAACTTCACGGTGAAGCACAGGACGAAGCACAGGACGAAACCGCAGAATCTGATATTTCCAATGGTAAAGAGATTATTGATACCACAGCGCAAGAGGTAAACAGTCAGACCCTTGTTACGTTCCACAACATGGAGGAATACAACAAGTATCTTGATGGTCTCAATGATCTGATCGAAAAGGCTTTAAAAAGCAAGAATTTTGAAGCCGACCACAAGCGCATTGAGATTGTGGTCAAATGGTAGCCCATAGCCTTTCCCCGGTTGGTCTGGCGGTGCTTGATGATATTATGTCTTGCGCCGCTGATCTGGGGAGTGGCTACACCCCGGAAACATTGCGCCCGGTGCTTAACCGCATGGTTACGCTTTCCCGGAAAATGAACCAGTTACATAATGACGGCATTCTGACGGAACGTGAATATGTCCCCCTCAATGTTACGCTTCTGGTTCTCGGTATCAACAGCATGAACCGCCTTTCCCGTATGTAGGCGTTCAGAATAAACAAACAACATTGCATCCATGGGGCAGACTGCCCCATGCGTAAAGAAAGAAGAGGTAAAAAACCATGAAATTAGCAACCCAGTTTAAAGCCACATTAGTAGCAATCGAAGAAAAGAGCATGACCGGAAGCAACAACAAGTATTATCAGCTTGCAGTTTTGCAGGGATCGGAGGCTACAAGCCTTTCTTGTACAGAGGATGTCTATAAGCAGAACAAGGAACTTTTTAAGGAGTACGTTTTCGGTATGCAGATCAGTGAATATGAGGGAAAGAAGACTCTGCGTGTGACTGGTATCTACGATCTCCCCGGAACTGCCACCGCCCCCGGTACTGCCGCCGCTGATCCCGGCAAGGATAAGGACAAGAAGTAAGCCGCCCAGAACATCCGGGTCTAGGGAGTAAAGAGAAGCAAGAACGGTATCCCTTGTGTGTGCCCGTGTGCCGCCACTGTGATCTATGCCTTGAAATCTTCTCCCCGGTACGTTCTCCGGTGTGATGCCCGGTTGGTCTCCCTACAGACTGCCGGGCAAGTGTGAAGTGAAAAACGCCGGGAGTGTTCGAACGTTCGAACTTACCCATTTACCTTGTATGTGCGCTAGTACCCAGAAGAAACGAACGTGGATACATTCCCGGCTTTTTCTATATAGGAAGGTAAACACTATGTGGCTTATTTTTTTCTTGATCGGCGTGGCGATTGTAGTGGTTGATTTTTTACTTGGCGATCCTATTGATTGGTGGATGGTAATACTTGCGTTTCTTGCCTCTTTTTTGTCTCTTGTGGCATTCAGTGACGTGTGGAACGACTAACCATTAACAAATCCGCCCTTGATCTTTTTGCATCTTGCCGGGATGTGGGCGCACTATCCCACCTCCCGGCGCAAAAAGATGTTAATAGCCCTTACGAAGTCCCCGGACAGCCATAGCGCAGACCATAGCTAAACAACTACCGTCTGCCGCCACCCGCCTTTCTTTGTTGGTGATGCCCTTGCCCTTAAAAACTGCATCACTTTGTTATCTGTGGCAAGGGTGAAGCCCGGAGGGTTCAGCCCGACCATGAGCAATTATATCTTTACCAGTTCCCAGATCAAGCGCTTTTGCCCTTGACCTTTCGTCCCCTTGGGAGGGGGCAAGGGGACGCTATAGAAAAACTCAAAAAGTGTACTTTGCTTTTTGTAAGTTTTTCATGGGAGGGGTTCGGAATGGTACACAAAGTATCACCCCCCGTACCCATGCAACAGCAACACATGACCCAACAACCAAAAAAATAATATGGGGAAGTATTTCATGGTGTGAGTGGCGTGCGCACAGAAAACAACAACGACAGTCGGAGTGGGTTCGATCCCCACACTTCCCTCTAAAGTTCGAACGTTCGAACTTTTACCCCGGTAATTTCAGCAAGCTGATTTTATAAACAAAAAATATTTATAGATAACTAAGACGGTTGCACAGACGTGTGTATTCTGCATTATCTATAAGAAAGGAGAAAACATATGCCCGGTTTAACAATCATTGCGGCGGCAGAAGCCGCTCCCACTTTTGACACTGGATTGGTAACCACCATTCTTGATGTATGTAAAAAGATCATGGGTCTGTTCGGAGAGTATCCGTTAAACATTATGCTTGCTATCTCCATTGCTTGTATGTGTTTCGGTGTATTTGCCGTAGCGAAGCGTTCCGCTCACTAATCAAGATCGCACACAAGGAGGTACGGAACAATTACGCCGTACCTCTTTTTTTTCACGGAAGGAGAACACAATGGAAGTTTCACTATACGTTTTTATCTTTTTTATTGGTTTATCTGTTTGTCTTGGGTGCGTTACTACAGATAACCCCTCACCTATGTTTGACATTGGTTTTGTTGTCGGTCTTCTTACAACAATATGCGCTTGTATTATGATGCTTTCATCTTCATGGTCAGATATCTTTGACCATATTTTACTATTATTTCAATAAGGAGGGAAAAAGTTGAAACAAAAAACAATCAATCAAAACAAATTGCAGACATTTCTCTGCATTATTGCCTTAACGCTTGGCGTTCTGGTCTCTGCCGTGCTGTTCAGCGTAACCCCGGTTCATGCTGAGGAATCTGTGTCGTGTTTTGTAACTTCAAACAGTGGCACTTATGATATTCACGGACAATACACTGATTCTAAAAATAATATATGTGAGTATGATTATCATTGTGTATTGGATGATACTAGTAGATTTTATGGTCTTGTAAGACTTCCGGCAACGTCCGGGAATATAAAACTCAATACTTATTATTTAGCCGCTTATGTTATCGGTAGTAACGAACAAGCATGTGCTTACTATAACTATAATGAGTATCCACATTATTTTACAGAATACGGTGATTATCAGTCGAATCTGAAATATTATAATTGTCAGGGTCTTCACCATTATTTTTCCAGTATCGGTACTAGTAATTATCAATTAACTTCACACAATATGGCAGGACTTAATTTCCGGGATAAAGCCTCAGATAAAATAACAAATGATAGTTTTGTTCATGATATTTCTTATGATGATTTCCCTTTACCTGTTTTTGATTCTTATGAATCTATGACTAATTATTGTTTGACTGGTGATAAATCCGGCGTTGTAAGTGAACCGCAATTACCCAACAATAACGACGAATCATATGCATTTATTGGTTTTACCATGAACGGTAAAACAGCCCGGTGGACTGGCACAACCGAACGATCTTTCGCAAAAGAAGTTGACGTTGAAGAATATGTGAAAGTATCCTACGCATGGGCTACAACCACAGAGCCGGACAAACTTGGTGAGTTACAGTCCTATGAAGGAGAATTTGCAACAAGTGACAAGCAATTAACTTTGCCGTGGTCTGAAATGGAAAAGGGAAAAACTGATTTTCAGTTTATCCGGCAAGTGAAGATTTTTCCTTGCTACCGTGTGCCACACCTGGCATATTACATAGGGCAACCAGTAACGATCTTTTACAATCCTAACGGAACTATTGACAAGATAGATCAAGCCACAATTCCCACTGATTCTGAAACGATAGGTAACGACATTTCACTTATTGGCTTTAGATATGATAATTCGTTTCATGCAGAATGGGTGGACGTTTGGTCAAATGCTGTTAATAAATCAGCTTTTGATCTTGATAGTGGCGGTCAATATCTTTCTTTAGGTATCAAGGCAATATACTATGACGGTTCAAAAGCTGATATTGATTTTTATTCCTTGGACAGAAAGAAATTAACATGGGATAAAGCATTTTCTGATTTCAAAGAAAATAACGGCTCACCTATAAAAAGTTTGTACTTTACCCCTTACACCAAAACCGGGGTCAATAACCCTTGGAATAAAGGCAATTCTATCATAGTAAATTTTGATGAAAACGGTAATGCGTCATCTTCTTTCGATACTGGTGACGATGGTACGGTACATCTTAATGATTTCAAATTAACTGGCGTAGTTTGGAATAAGCCTGTTGTTCAAAGCGGTACTATTACATGGACTGGTACAACCCCTAACAGCGATCTTCTTTTTATTCCAGATTCTGACACCTTGGTAGTTGCCACATATCCTCGGTATGATTCAGACATGAACACATCTTATGAGACATGGAGCACAACCACGATCGGAAAAGGTTCTATGAAAGTTAATGTTGATTATCTTATAGATTATTATAAGAATAATGAGCTTGCGTGGAATGGTGAAATGTGGCTCACTCCTTGTTATAAAAAAGGCGGTGTTCTTTATATGGGTGAACCTGTTATCATAAATTGCCTAAAGGGTACTGTAAGTGATATTGTAGTCGACAAAGATAGCGGAAAGGCCGAACAAGTAGACAAAACCGATCAAAATAAATCTGATGCAGATTCTATATTAAATGTAGGTAATCAGTTTTATTCCATTATCAATAGTTTGATTGGATCATTGCAACAACTCCCGGCTCTTTTAACTGCGATTTTTGGCTTTCTTCCCAGTTCTTTTATAAATCTTATTTATGCTTCATTTGCTGTCATTATTATTTGTCGTATTCTGGGGAGGTAGCAATGTATATTTTAAAAGCCTTTATTGATTTATGTTTTGGTATTTTGAATATTCAAATAAACTTGTTCGGTTATGCTTTTACGCTTTATTCACTTTTCTTGTATTGTATTATCGGCGGTTTACTCTTGTATTTTATACACAGATTATGGGAATAACTTATTGATTACTTCCATAATAACCGCCCCTTTACATACAAAAACTACTATTGTCGCAATGATTTTTACAAGAATGTAGATTCCTATAATCATAACCCAGAAATGTATTTTATCTAATACGGACAATATAGCATCTGTTCTGCTGTCGGCTTTATCGTCATTATACCGTGTTAGGTTGATATAGTCGTTTTTCTGTAATGGTTTAGAATTGTCATTCTCTGTATCTTCCATATAGGAATATATAGCATTGTGTTCTTTTTCATCGTGATATTTTGCATAAGCATAACCGCAAATAATTATAAGCAAGGCAACCCCAAAAATAATTATCATATTCATTTGTAACCCCTCCTATGTGTTTTCTTCAATTCTAACACATGGGTTCATTTTTCACAAGAAAGGACAAAACATGGATGAAAACATTACAATTCAAAACGATATGCAAACAGATTTACAGAACAATTCTTTCGATTCTCTCTTATCTGATAACCCAACTTATACCGATTCTGATGTTATCGGTTATGGCGTTTCTGTCGGCAACAACGCCGGAACATCTGGTACAGAGAGTGCCGCAGACAGTACCGCCGGAGACATTGCAACAAGTGATAGCCTTGTCACAGGCTCTGACACCCTTTCAGTCTCTTCTGGTGACGTGGTTAATGCTGACAACATGCATATTAGTTTATCAGACTTGCAAACCTATCAAGCGGACACTGTGGAAAATCAGATTGATTATCCCGCTTCTCTGGGAAGTATTGAAGAAAAAATTGACAATCTGAATTACAACATTACAGCCTTGTTATTCTTCATTGTGTTCGCATGGTGCTATGAACGTATTAAAAACGCCGTTCGGTCTTTTAATGGCGTAGGTCTTAAATAGGAGGAAACAAACATGGATAACCTTATTCAATTTATTATAGGTGATGCTACAACGTTTACCCCGGCTTGTATGGTCGGGTTGATCGTTTTTTGTGCAATCCTTGAATGTATCGGTTCACTTGCTTATAACATTATGAAAGCAGGGAGGTGATTAACTTGGTATTTCTGGTACTGTTAGCATTTATTATAATGATGTATTTTAGTGTATGCTTCCGTATTGCCTTATTACATCCGTTTGCAACGCTCTTTAATTTAATAAAAGATTTCCCTGATTACATTATTCATAAGAAATGGCGCAATCTGAAAACCGGCAAACTGATTTGTTATGTAGCATTGTTCGGTAAAGGAAAAACCCTATCTGCTGTGCATAAGGTAACAAGCTTGTATAAAAAGTATAACAACAAAGTTGTATATGATGATCTCCGGGGGGAGTGGGTTACACAGAGAATCAATATCATTTCAAATGTTGATTTGATTGGAACGCCCTATACGCCTTTTGTTTCCTTGCGCCAGATCGTAGACGTTGCCGAAACTGTCCGGGCGTATGATGAACAACACGACACTTTGACTTGCACACTTGTTTTGGGTGATGAATTTTCAGTACAGCTTAACAGTCGTACTTTCAAGACAAACATAGACCCCTTGTTTCTCAATACTCTGCTGACGTGCCGTCACCATCACATTAGCTTGTATTACACTTCTCAACGGTTTAACCACGTAGACGCATTATTGCGACAAGTAACAAGCCGGGTAATATCTTGTGATAAGCAATGGCGGTTTCTGGTACATAGAGAGTATGACGCTTATCAATTAGAATACGCCACAGACCCCACGCTTGTACGTCCTTTACGCCGGTTTGGTTGGTTTGTAAAAGATAAAGATTATCATGCTTATGATACTCTGGCTTGCGTGGACAACCTTGCAAAAGATTGTAAGGCCGGGAACATGATCCCGGAATCAGAAATTATCATGTTACAGAACAATACGCCCTCTGATATGGATGCCGTTACTACACCGTCAAAGAAATACACTAGAGCGCAGAAGAAAGCGCAGAAGTAAGAGGGAAACGGTGCGCCGTGGTAAGCGTTGCGCACGGCGCACCGTTCGAACGTTCGAACTTTCACACACCACACACAAGGAGAAAAACAATGTTTCAATATATGCATTATCTGTTTAACGAAACAGAGATCAGATTTTATAAAAAATATAAACTATTTCCAGACGAACTATTTCAACAACTTCAAAATCTGGGTTTCTCCAGAGAATCATTCAAACCCATTCAGAAAGAAATGGACAGATTGTTTTTATTACAAAAAGAAGAAAGTACATGGATAAAGGCAGACTGTGACCCATTCTCTGGGTCACCTACTTGACAATAGCAACACTTTTAACTCACCTTGTAAGAAAATCTAGGAGTGTTGAAACATGGAGACAGTTTATAATTGTCGGCGTTATCAGTATGAGACCGGGGAACACATCACTTTTTACCACCATGCAATAAACACTGGAAAAGAAAAACCAGAGGATAGTTTATTAAACAAGACCCACGATACAAGTGATCGCACCCCGGAAGCCGAAAAACACGCCATTGCGGTTTCTGCATCCAGAGCAAAAAACAACGTTTACAGAATCGCACGTTCTAACAAATGGGATTGGTTTATTACTCTGACTTTTGACCGAACTAAAACAGATTCGTCTGACTATGATCTGGTTGTGTATCGTTTGCAGAAGTTTTTGAACAATTTACAACAACGCAAGTGTCCCGATATGAAATACCTTATAGTTTCAGAATTACACGCAGACAAGGAACATTATCATTTCCACGGGCTACTAGCAAACGTGGACAACCTTACCTTTAAAGCGTGGAAAGTAGACCATAGGAAAAAGCAGATCATCTACAATATAATAGACTGGTCTTACGGCTTCACCACAGCCACCAAAGTTCTGGACACTGGTAGAGTAAGCAGTTATATCACAAAGTACATCACGAAAAGCGTTGATGAACACTTGAAAGAAAAACGCCGCTACTACTACAGTCGTAACTGCCATATCGCAGAGGAAGAGCACTTTCTTCTCGATGAAGAGGACTTTCGCAAAATCTACGCAGACCGTATTGTATATGTAAAAACTGTAGATATACCGCAAGCAAACCAACAAATAACCTACTATGAACTAAAGTATTAACCAGATCACCCCGGACAGCCGCAAGGAAGCTTTACCCCCCTTGAGGGGTTGGGGGTGATCCAATCCCACCTCTGTCAATTTTCAGCAAGTCCCCCCACATTTGCAAAAAAAATTGAACACGGAGAGTCCAGAGAACTGTCTGTTCTCTGGAAGCCGCCGCCCACCACAAGCCGCATACAGAGCCATAAGCCCCGGATAGCTACAAAACAAGCTATTCCTCACTACCGCCGCCAAAAAGCCCCACCAGAGAAGCCACAGAGGGTCAAGGTACAGCCCAGAAATACCGCCCTCCTTGACGCTCTGGGGCTTGCTCTGGTACGGTTGAATATAGGCAGACTACCGCCAGAGAGGGAGGAAACTTATGTCAAAAAATATGACTTACAGTGATCGACTGAAAATCGAAATATATTTAAAAGACGGCAAAACCCAAAGAGAAATAGCAAGGCTGATGAACCGGCATTATAACACAATCAATTATGAGATAAAGAGAGGGCGCACGAAATTGCGTGATGGTCAAACATGGCTTGAATATGACTATTATAGTGCGGAGATCGGACAGCAGAAACATGACCGCTACGCCGAAAGTAAAGGACGTGATCTCAAGATCGGCAACGACTACGATTTTGTAAAGCACGTAGAGCACTGTATTATCGACTTAAAATATAGCCCCTATGCCGCTTTGCAGACTGCTAAAGGCAAGTACCGCACGGAGGTGTGCGTTACTACGCTGTACCACTATATTGACCGTGGCTTGTTTATGAATGTAACTAACAAGGACTTGCCGTGGCGCAGAGACACGCTGAAACAGGATTGCAAACAAGTTCGCCCTTCTTACAAGAATCTAAAGGGAAGATCCATAGAAGAACGCCCACATGAGATCAAGAAGCGTAAGACCGCCGGGCACTGGGAACTCGACACCGTTGTTGGTGGACAAGGAAAAAGCAGTAATTGTCTGCTTGTTCTCACAGAGCGTAAACTCCGTGATGAAATTATCATGCCGATACCAGACAAGACCGGGAACGCCGTTGCTTGTGCCCTTGATGATCTGGAATGTGCCTATGGTTCTGATAAGTTCCGGGAGATATTCCAGACGATCACTTGCGATAATGGTACTGAATTTCTCGATCAGCAAGCACTTGAAAAGTCTGTAAACGGCGGTGAACCCAGAACGACAATATACTACTGTCACCCTCACAATCCCGGAGAGCGTGGAAGCAATGAAAACCAGAACCGCATGATTCGCCGTTGGTTTCCTAAAGGCTGTGACTTTGCGGATTTTACCCCGGAGCAAGTCGCAGAGGTGCAAGAGTGGTTAAACAACTACCCCCGGCGCATGTTTGACGGTAAGTCATCCAACGAAATGAAAGCAATGTAAAAAGTTCGAACGTTCGAACAAACAAGCTTTTAAAAAGGGGGTGGTCTTTGGTGACAGTCGGCAAGCAATTTGAGAAGAACTTTGCAATGATTTGTTTTTTGTTGTCCCCCTCAGGGGGAAAACGGAAAACGCACTTTTCATTGCAAAATTCTGAACGCCCTTTTTGCTTGCCGACTGTCACCCCTTCCCCTCCCGTTTCCGCAATCATGGCTTTAAATATCATGTATAGACAAAAAAAGACAGACGGCAACCGCCCCCGGCTACCGTCTGTTCCTGTTGCCTTTTTTGTGCATAATGAACAATCCATTGCTGTGATCCGTGTTGTTGGATTGTGCATTATGATGAAATTAACGATATTTCAAAGAAAATCACAAAATATTATTGACATTTACATATTTTCTTTATATTTTTACAGTTCCATAAGAAGTCGCTCATAGCAAGTTCCTTCCCAGGTGACCTGATCCAGTTGGGAAAATCCCAGTCTTTCTGCAAGATGCAGGGATATTTCGTTCTCCGGCATCACTAACATCTGCACTCGCTCAAATCCCAATTCTTCTTTCCCGTATTTTAATAATGCCTTGCATACTTCCGTGGCATACCCCTGCCGCTGCCACGGGACACCGATGACGAAGCCCAGCTCCGGATCCTCGTAACCCTCGCGGTTGGAGAATCCCGCTCTGCCGATCACCTGTCCGGTCATCCGGTCACAGATCGTCCAGACGCCGTAATTATAAAAATAATACATATTTTCCGTATAATCCTTCAGATAGGCCTCTTCTTTCGCCCGCTCCGGATAGAGTCCTTCTGTGTACTTCGTCACAGAAGGATCCGCATAAATCTCATAAAGGGCATCCAGATCCTCCGCACCGGTCTCCCGGATGAGACACCTCTCCGTGGTCAGAATCTCCCAGGGAATGCCCACGTATCTGCGATAGACCTTCTCCAGATAATCAAAATCCAGTTCACTGATATTTTCACAGGCATAACGGACACCGCTAAAATCCTGATCCCTGTTGTCCTCATGGAGCCAGACAAGCACCGGGCAGCCCTGCTCCAAGAGTTCCTGTGCACGTATACCGTTATCTACGATCCAGAGTTTTCCCTGCCCGCTTTCATACCCGGACATCATGCTATCCCGGACGCTTTTCTCTTCGAAGCACTCTTTTCCCGACCCGTTTCTTTGTTGGGAAAATTCTCTTTCCTGTCTCTGTCTGCGAATCGCATCCAGCAGGGCGTGCATCTGCGCACCATATTTTTTACTGTAGCTTTTTCGTTCCTCGTCCGATGCACCTTCCGGATATATTTCTATTGACACCTGCTTCAAAAAATCCATCTGCAGCAATTCTCCTCTTTACGTTTTCCTGGGAATCCATTACAATAATATTTATATTTTATGATGCCAGGGTCAAAAGGTCTAAGCCCACATGAGCTTGCTCATAGGTGGGTGAAAGACCTTAGGACCCGCTCCGATATGAGCATAAAAGTAGGATGATAATCCCACGATATGCGAATATTGGGTATAATTGTGAGAGTGCGTAGCACGAAGCAATTCGTAGGCATCAAAGTCGGGGGCTTTTGACCCCGATATCATTTTATTCTATTTCTGTCAAGAAAGAAAGGAAATTATTATGGCAAAGAATCCTATTGTTACTATTACTATGAAGGATGGCGGTGTGATCAAATGTGAGCTTTATCCCGAAGTTGCACCCGAATCCGTTAACAATTTCATCAGTCTGATCAACAAGCATTTTTACGATGGTCTGATCTTCCACCGTGTCATCTGCGGTTTCATGATCCAGGGCGGATGTCCCGATGGCACCGGCATGGGCGGCCCCGGCTACAGCATCAAGGGTGAGTTTGCTGCCAACGGTGTGACCAATGATCTGAAGCATACCGAAGGTGTTCTGTCCATGGCAAGAGCCATGCATCCCGATTCCGCAGGCAGCCAGTTCTTCATCATGCACAAGACCAGCCCTCATCTGGATGGCTCTTATGCCGCTTTCGGTAAAGTCATCGAGGGTATGGATGTGGTAAATAAGATTGCTGAGACCCGCACCGATTACAGCGATCGTCCCCTGGAGGATCAGGTAATGGAAAGCGTTACCGTAGATACCTTCGGCGAGACCTATCCCGAGCCCAACAAGCTGGACAGATAAGATTTCAAAAAAACAACCTCCGTAGGTCAGATGTTCTCTGACCTACGGAGGTCTTTTTATGTCTATGGTTTTCATATCTGTGGATCAATATTCCACGTTTTCACAATTTTCAATAAAAATAGGAGCTTCCACTTCGCCCTTCATCTCCTCAGTAATCTCATAAGAGAAATTCCGGAAATGAATATTTTCCGCATTGCGGGCATACAGCACTCTGAGAGAATCCTCCAGGATCACATTCCCCTCATTGGGACGCAGATCATGGCAATTCTTCGGCCAGTCCGTCTTCTTCTCCAGTTGGACATGAATACCGTCAAATGTGATATCCCGGATATTTTTCGAATCGTCACCATAGATCAGGATGCCATTCTCTCCGACACAGTTGATATTCTGGAAACGGACATTCCGGATATATCCCACATTCGTCTCCGTATTTCTCTTCACCGCAGTGATGGTAATGGGTTCTGCCTCGCCCCACCAATGTACCTTGGAGAACAGGCGGGTATCGATATTCAGATTGGAGAATGTGACATTTTCTATACAGCCTTTGTCACGTAACTGCAGGGAAATAGCACGGTTGGTGCGCTGGATACTACAGTTGGTCACGGAAATATTCCGGAAAGGTGCTTCACTCTCCGTGCCGAACTTGATAGCGGCACTGGTGGAGATCATGGTACAGTTATCCACTACAATATTTTCGCAGGGACCATATTCCATGGCAGCCGCCGTATTCTTAAATACAATACAGTCATCTGCGCATTCAATATGACAGTTGGAGATTCTCACATTACTGCAGTGATCCGGATCAATGCCATCGCAGTTAGCCAGACGCAGATTATTAATAATACGGATTCCCTCAATCAATACTTCCTTACATCCCACCAGATGAGTGGTCCAGAATGCACTGCCGGTCAGGGTTACCTGCTGGATGGTCAGATGCCTTACATTTTCCAGGAACAGCAAAGGTACTCTTGGATAAAAATATCCGTCAATATGCCATTTGGTCACTTTTCCATAGAATATCTTCTCGTTGCCGTCAATCTTGCCAAATCCGGTGATGGCCACATTTTCGGCATCCTTGCTGTATACAAAATTCAGCGTCGGTTTTCCATTGTAATCACAGGCATTGTAGGTCGGAGTATCTACCTTACTGATCTGTGGCGTTCCCACTTTCAACATATCGAAATCTTCCAGATGGTCACTGGCTTTCAGGACAGCCCCCATCTCCAGATGAAATTCCACATTTGATTTCAGAAAAATGGTTCCGCTCCGGAAGACATGTCCTCCCTGTAACAGGACCTTACCGCCGCCAGCCTGGCTGCAGGCATCAATCGCCTTCTGGATGGCTGCAGCGTCATTCGTCACGCCATCACCTTTTGCACCGTATTCCAATACATCGTATATCATCTCTCTGCTCCTCTCTTAGCCCTTCAGGCCGGAAGTTGAAATTCCTTCTACCAGATATCTCTGCAGGCAGAAGAAGATCAATACTGCAGGCAGAATAGACAAGGTTGCCATAGCGAACATAGCACCGTAGTCGGAAGAAGAACTGGGGTCACAGAACATTTTCAGTGCCAGGCTGACAGGATATTTCTCTGTCTTGTTGACATACAATAATGCTCCAAGGAAATCATCCCATCTCCACATAAAGGAGAAGATACATCCGGTGATCATGGTAGGAACCATCAGCGGGAAGATGATCTTGGTGAAAATAGTATAATAGGAGCAGCCATCAATCTTTGCTGCCTCATCCAGTTCTCTGGGAATGCCTTCAATAAAGTTTGTCATCATATAAACGAAGAAACCCTGAATAGCAAAGCAATAAGGCACGATCAGCGGCAGATTGGTTCCAACCCAGTTCAGCTTCTGATACCAGAGATACTGAGGGATCATCAGCACCTGTGCGGGCAGCATCATAGATGCCAGCATTGCTGCGAAGAGAAGCTTTCTGCCGGGGAATTTGCATCTGGCAAATCCATAGGCTACCACAGAGGAAGACAGTACAGTTCCAATGGTGGCGGTAATGGAGATAAACAGGGAGTTCTTAAAGAAGGTGCCGAATCCTACCTTGGCAAATCCCTTCCAGCCGTTCACATAGTTCTGTAACGTGAACTTCTCCGGGATCAGACTGGTGGCCGTAGTGAAGATGGTGTTCGTATCCTTAAAGGAGCTCATTACCATCCATACCAGAGGGTAAATCATTACCAGTCCGAAAGCACATACTAAAACATGATATATAATATTACTGATTGTCTTTTTTCTTTTCATAATAACACCCACTTACGCATTGCGGCGTACCTTTCCGATTCTATAAACCGCCATCGTATACCCACAGTTTTTTGGTTGCAAACAGGATCCATGTAATAAATGCGATCAATGCCAGCATGATCCATGCCAGTGCTGCGCCGTAGCCGGTACTTCCGAAGAGGAATGACTGCTGGTACATGTATACCGTGTAAAACAGAGTAGAGTTCATGGGTTTACCCTGTGTGATGATCAGGCACTGTGTGAATGCCAGGAAGCCGTTGATCATCTGCATTACCAGGTTAAAATGGATCGTGGGGGTCAGAAGCTTCAGTGTGATCTTCCAGAACTGCTGCCATCCGTTGGCACCATCCACTCTTGCCGCTTCATAAAGGCTGACAGGAATCTGTTTCAATGCAGACAGGAAGATCAGCATGGAAGAACCGAACTGCCATACTGCCAGAATGATCAGAGTCCAGATTGCGGTTCTGGTATCTCCCAGCCAGGCTACCGGCTCTTTCATTCCGAACACCATCAAAAGTTTATTTACAAGTCCGTCTACCGCAAACAGTCTCTTCCAGAGGATTGCTACTGCTACAGATCCGCCGATGATGGAAGGCAGATAATACAGTGCACGGTAAACGCCTGTCATTTTCGTACTCTTAAATAAAAGCAGTGCAACGATCAATGCGAAGATCAGTCGTAACGGAACCGAAATGATGGCAAATTTGAAAGTTACCACCAGCGACTGATAAAACGTTGCATCGGAAAACATTCTCTTAAAGTTCGCCCAGCCTGTAAATGTAGGGGGCTGTAAAATGTTGTAATCGCAGAAGGAATAGTACAGCGATATACACATGGGAATAATCATAAACGCCAGAAATCCAACGATAAATGGCATAGTACATACGATACCTGCAGCCTTTTCCGTATTCAGCTTCTGACGGATAGTCATATGCTTTGTTGTCTTCATAACGTTACCTCCGTTGCTGCAGCATTCATAGAAGCAGCCTTTTTTCAGAATGGGTACTGTGGGATCTTCCACAGTACCCATTTGGTCTTTCTAAAAATGTTGTAATACTTATATTGTGCTACTGCTTATGTAAGCCCCAGCAGCTTATCTGGACATGATCTGGTTGCCCATCTTGAACAGATCTTCTGCTGCCTCCTGTGCGGTCATCTGACCATAGAGGATCTTATCAACCAACTGGTTGTAGTAATCATATACTTCATTTGCTCCATCAGGGATCGCAGGGCTGATAGCGGAGCAGTTGGGAGTTACTACGTCATTTACATACTTGGTAACCATCTGTGCAGTCTCATCCTGCAGAGGAGCGATGGCGGATGCTACTACGGAAGAAGCAGGCACACCTCTCTCACCAAGAAGAATCTTGTTAGCATCTTCAGAGTTCAGCAGATAATTTACAACCTTAACAGCTTCAGCCTCATTCTCGCCGGCATCTCTGGATACTGCAAAGAACTGGCTGGGCTTTAAGAAGTTAGACTTCTGAGGGTTCTCGGAAGGCCATGTGGTGATACCGATCTCCATGCCTTCGGGAGCGGCCGCTACCATAGCAGACAGCTGGTTGGACCAGAAGAATCCGCACCAGGACTGGGTTGCTTCGGAAGAGAAGTATACCAGAGGACTCTGCTCTACAGAGTTGGAAGTCAGTTCAGCGTGAACATCTGCGCCGATGATCCATCCGTCCTTGACACCATCTTCATAAATCTGGAAGCCGGGTACCAGGCTTGCTGCATCTGTTACATTGAGGGAATCCTCATTGAACAGCTTCACTACATCATGAGAACGCATTGCATAAGGCAGATAGTTGTCACCTGCGCTGTAAGGAAGATCGGTCTTAACACCGGACTTCTCATAAACCTCACGTGCCACTGCCTCGAACTCATCAATTGTCATGTTATCTTTTACAGTGATTCCCAGACTGTCCAGTAAGGTCTTGTTGTAGAACAGGGAAGGTGCATTTACACCTGCACAGATTGCATATAACTTACCGTCAATGGAACCCGCATCCAGAATACCCTGAGATACATTAGATACATCCAGCGTACCATCTTCTACATAAGGTGTCAGGTCTACCAGCAGATCTGCTGCTACATACTGTGCCAGATAGGAGTAATCCATCTGCAGGCACTCGGGAAGGGAATTACCTGCTGCCAGGGTGGACAGCTTGGTCCAGTAATCATTCCACTCTGCAGGCTGTGTATCAAAGGTTACACCGGGATTCTGCTCAGAATACAGATCCAGGGCTGCCTGTGTACGTTCATTTCTGGTCTGGTTGCCCCACCAGGTAAATGTCATGGATACATTTCCGGCTGCTGCACTTCCGCTGTTGTCAGCAGTCGTGGCTGCGGTATTACCGCTGTCGGTAGAAGCGGTAGCTGCAGGTTCATTGGAAGAACCACATGCAGTCAGTCCGACGATCATGGCGGATGCCATTAACAGGGATAAAACTCTCTTTTTCATTAATATAACCCTCCTTTTGGTATCGAAAGGTAAATCCGCTATGGATTTACTTCTTTTTGATGTCTTAATTATAACGATTCTTGTTTTTCTCTGGAATATACTTTTCCGTCTATTTGCACTAAAAAACCGATATCATTGTTGAAAACATGTACATGTTGTGTATATAATCAATAAAGAAATAATGGAGGCTTGTATATCATGTCATTTTTTAATAAGAATATATCTCGAAAAATAGCAAATCAGAAGTTAGAAACAAAGTTACTACTCTCCACCATAGGAATCAACCTTCTCTTTCTGTTCTTTTTTCTGGTGGCTGCCTTTTCCATTATTACATCACGTTATCATCAGCTGCTGTATCTGTCTCTTATACACATCTGACGC
>ENA-UAOK01000421-UAOK01000421.1-human-gut-metagenome-genome-assembly--contig:-NODE-421-length-24655-cov-5.598252_pt1 | contig 24655 bp, 20 predicted proteins | sample MGYA00243467_ERZ654553 | MGnify/ENA primary metagenome ERZ654553 (study PRJEB26926, sample SAMN06164886) | human gut metagenome | biome: ENVO:00009003; feature: ENVO:2100002; material: ENVO:00002003...
GAGGGCCAGGGATTCGAGTTCCCTCGAGCGCACCAAAATCCCACGAAGAATCGTATGGTTCTTCGTGGGATTTTCTTTTTATACGCCATTTGCACGGTCTCTGCACGGTTTTTGCACGGTCCGCATTTTTCGTGTCAGATGGAGTAAGTCTGTGAATTACTCTGCAATCCGTGCTATTTTTTGCAATTCAGGTCAGCAGAGCCAGGCGAAGCTGCGCTTTTACAGAGGGGTCTGCGTCCTTCAGAAGCTCCAGCAGTGCCGACACGGAGATGGTCGGTTCTGCTTCAACCGGGGTGGCCTGCACAGGTGTTGTTCCTGTACGGCCTTCACATCACCGCCGGAGATCATCAGTTGATAAGCAGAGCGCAGGCTGCGCGATGGAATCGCTGAATAGCACAAAGGCATGTTGGAGTCCAGATGTAAAGAAAAAACGGTAAAGCAGATAAAATCCACTTTACCGTTTTATAGCAATTCAACTTCTTCATGCAACAGCAATAGCGTTGAATTGCATATCGCAAATTGCTGTTTTAACGTTCCACTAATTTCTTGCCTTGCGATCAAGAAGGCACTTCCGCTAAACGCTCTACATTGAAAATATAATCGTACACTGCTATAATAAAATTGTGATATTATCACCAAAAATTCAAGATGAAAAGCGTTTGCGATTGGCAAACATTCAGGAGGAACGCATGGTAACAGGAGCCATTAAAAATAAGGTAGACAAGATCTGGACGGACATCTGGGCAGGCGGCATCACCAATCCGCTGACCGTCATTGAACAGCTGACCTATCTCATGTTCATCCGGTCACTGGACGAGAAAGAGCTTGCCACCGAAGATTTTGAGAACATGGCGGGCGAAAAGATGGAGCACATCTTCCCGGCCAGCGCGGCAGGACAGTCTATGCGGTGGAGCCGCTTCAAGGACAAAGATTCCCGCGAGATTTTCCTGACCATGCAGCAGCGGGTGTTCCCTGCCATCAAAAAGATGAAATATGGCCGTCTGCCGGATTTTGACGCAAACGGCGAGCTGGTGGAGATCGCAGACGACCCCACCCGCCCAGACGAGGGCAACACCGCCTTTGCGCGGTACATGGACGATGCCATGTTCCTGATCCCCACGCCGCAGGTACTGCAAAAGATCATCACCGGGCTGGAGGATCTTTACACCCACGACATTGCCGACCTTGATATGCAGGGCGACCTGTACGAGTATATGCTGGGCAAGCTGGCAACCGCAGGGCAGAACGGCCAGTTCCGCACGCCCAAGCACATCCGTGACATGATGGTGGAGCTGGTGCAGCCCACGCCGGACGACTTCATCTGCGACCCCGCCTGCGGCACGGCGGGCTTTCTGGTGTCCAGCGCAAAATATGTTCGCAAGCACTATGGGGACGATATGACTCCGGAACAGTGGCAGCATTTTGCCGGGCCGATGTTTGCAGGCTTTGACATGGACCGCACCATGCTGCGCATTTCGGCCATGAACCTGATGCTCCACTCCATCACCAACCCGGATATCGACTACAAAGACAGCGTTTCCAAGCAAAACTCCATTTGCAGCAAGTACACGGTCTGCCTTGCGAACCCGCCGTTCAAGGGCACTGTGGATGCCGAGAGCATCAACGATGACCTGAAAGCCGTCACCAACACCAAAAAGACGGAACTTCTGTTCCTTGCGCTCTTCCTGCGGATGCTCAAAACCGGCGGACGCTGCGCCTGCATCGTGCCGGACGGCGTGCTGTTCGGTTCCAGCAAGGCGCACCAGAGCATCCGAAAAGAACTGATCGAAAACCACCAGCTGCGGGCGGTCATTTCCATGCCCTCCGGCGTGTTCAAGCCCTACGCAGGCGTGTCTACGGCGGTGCTGGTGTTTACCAAGACCGGCGCGGGCGGCACCGACAGGGTGTGGTTCTACGATATGAAAGCCGACGGCCTCTCGTTGGACGACAAGCGCACCGAGGTGAAGGAGAACGACATCCCGGACATCATCGCCCGGTTTCAGAACCTCGACGCTGAAACTGACCGCAAGCGCACCGAGCAGAGTTTCTTTGTGCCCAAAGAAGAAATTGCCGCCAATGGGTATGATTTGTCCATCAATAAGTACAAAGAGACCGAGTATGTGCCGGTGGAGTATCCCTCGACTACGGAGATCCTTGCTGACCTGCATGAGCTGGAAATGGAGATCACCAAGGGTCTGGCAGAGCTGGAGGAGATGGTGTGATGATTCAATTAAAGGATTTATGCCAGAAAGCTTCTTCCAATATTGCACAGAAAGATTTGGAGGGACATGAAGGCCAATATCCCATTTATGGAGCGAGTGGGTTGATTGGATATGTGGATTTTTATAAGCAGGAAAATCCGTATGTTGCAGTTGTAAAAGATGGTGCAGGTATTGGCCGAGTTATGTGTCTCCCTGAAAAATCGTCTGTTATTGGAACAATGCAATATATTTTGCCGAATGAAGGAGTAAATGTCCATTACCTTGCGTTTGCAATGGAACACATGAACCTTGCAAAATATTTTTCAGGCGCAACGATACCACATATTTATTTCAAGGATTACTGCACAGAGAGATTACCGAAGAACTCCGAAGCGGAGCAAAAACAAATTTCAACAACTCTAAGCAGAGTGACGGAGCTTATTTCTCTCCGCAAACAACAGCTTTCCAAGTTGGACGAGCTGGTAAAGGCGCGGTTTGTGGAGATGTTTGGAACTTATCCTAAAAACGAAAATGGTTTTCCTGTCGCAGTAATTTCAGATGTTGCAAATGTAAGTGTTGGTGTAGTAATCAAACCTGCCCAATATTATGTTACGGAAGAATGTGGCATAAAAGCGTTTCGCTCATTGAACATCGGCGAGATGTATATAAAAGATAGCGACTGGGTCTATTTTTCAACAGAAGGAAATGAAAGTAACAAGAAATCTCAACTCCATGAAAATGATTTGCTGATTGTCAGGTCGGGAGCTCCAGGAACGTCATGTGTTGTTACAAAAGAATTTGAAGGATGTAATGCGGTGGATGTAATAATCGCACACCCGAATTTGAGCAAGGTAAATCCTTGGTATCTCTGTGCATATATCAATTATCCTCATGGAAAAAAACAAATTGAAGAAGGAACAGGTGGGGCAGCGCAGCAGCACTTTAACGTTGGAAAGTGTAACAACTTGAAAGTTTTGCTTCCACCGCTTGAACCACAAAACCAGTTTGCCGCTTTTGTGGAACGTGTAAACCAGCAGAAGCAGACCGTACAGCAGAGCCTTGAAAAGCTGGAATTGATGAAAAAAGCACTGATGCAGGAATATTTTGGGTAACTCCCCCAGTCGCCTGACGGCGCCAGCCCCCTCAAAGAGGGAGCCTTAACGTGACCGCAAGGCAAAAGCCTCCCTCCTTGAGGGAGGTGGCACGGTGCAGCCGTGACGGAAGAAGTTCTGCGCAAATCTCGAAAAATCAAGACGAAAGAATCCAGCATATTAACTTTTTGAGATTTCGGTGATATGATATAAAAAACGTGTATTGCGAGGGACGTTCATGCAGGTGACTTTTCTTATCGGAAATGGTTTCGATTTAGGAATTGGGCTAAAAACGGCCTATTCTGATTTTTATAGAGTGTATTGTGCTGAAACACAAAAAGATGACGAGAATCTCAGGAACTTTAAGTCCGCTATTCAGTTGAAATCAGAAACGTGGTCCGACTTTGAAAATGCATTTGGCAAATATTCAAGCGAGCTCAATGATACAGCGGTGTACTTGGAACTGTTTGAAAATTTTGTCAACTCTTTTATAAGTTATATAAGAAATGAAGAACAGCGGTTTGATGAATCAAAACTGGACAATGCAGTTGAGGGAATGAGTAAGGCATTCAGTACATATTATAAGATTCGGCCTGCTGACGCAGAGGTGCTCAGAAGAGTTATTGATAGAAACGATGTCTATTTTAACTTTGTGACGTTTAATTATACCAATTGCTTAGATAAGTGTTTCAATGCGGTTAAGGAGAAAGCCGGTGGCTGTAAATTCAGTGGCGGATATATTAGCGAGCTTGTTCATGTCCATGGGTATATAGATGATCTCATAATGGGTGTCAATGATGAGACACAAATCGCAAATAAGGCTTTCGCTGAAAATTTGGATGTTATTGAGGGAATAATTAAGCCTGTACAAAATCAAATTATTCGGATGAACTATGATGAACGTGCAACAAAACTAATAAAGAACAGCACAATTGTTTGCATTTATGGAATGTCTGTTGGTTCTACGGACAAGAAGTGGTGGAAATTGATTATGGAGTGGTTGCAGGAAAATTCAGCGAGGCATTTGATTGTGTTAAGTCATGAGGCTGGTTCACAGACAGTGTTTCAATGGAACCGCACTGTGAAGAGAATTCGGAGAAATCTTTTTACATATGGAGAAGTTTCAGATGACAAGAAAAAGCCACTGGAAAGTCAAATTCATATTCAAACAAATCACGACATTTTTTCGATGAATCTGGTGAAATCGCAACAGTTGGGAGGACAGCCTCAAACAATGGAAGATAGTAAGGATATAACCGAACGGGTTCGTTCCGAGATAGAAAAAATGACCGCAACTGATGCAGAAGTGTCAGAAATGCTGGATGAAGTCTTTAATTAAGTGCTCGATTTACTATTGAAAGGAGCCTTCCCATGTCCAACTTCTCCTATCTCTCCACCCGCCCCGAATACTCCCTCTTCGCTAATTCTGCCATCGAGGCCGAGAAAGTGTTCTCCACCTCCCCGGCGATGTGCGCGGTGGGGTGCCGGAAGGCATTGGAGCTGGCGGTGAAGTGGGTGTATGCGGCAGACAAAACCATCACGATGCCCTACAAGGACAACCTGCAATCCCTGCTGCACGAGCCGAGCTTCCGGTTCGCGGTGGACCGCAATGTATGGAGCGTGCTGCCCAGCATCGTGAAGGCGGGCAATCTGGCGGTACATACAGGGCACAGCGTGTCGGCGGCGGATGCAGTGTTCAGCCTGCGGGGGCTGTTCGACTTCATCCAGTGGGTGGATTACTGCTACGGCACGGACTATGTGGAGCGCTCCTTTGACGAGACAGCCATCCCCGGCGAAAAGGTAACGCTGGACGAAAAGAAGATCCGGGAGCAGGAAAGCCTGCTGACCCAGAAAGATGCCGAGCTGGAAGCGCTGCGCAAGCAGGTGGAGAGCCTTTCGGCGGCGTACACGGCCAGCAAACAGCAGAACCAGCAGAGCCGCAGTTTTACCGCCGCAGACCTGACCGAGGCCGAAACTCGGCGGAAGATCATCGATATCGACCTCAAGGCCATGGGCTGGAAATTCACCGGGCCGGACGCCGATGTGCGCACCGAGTACGAAGTGGACAACATGAACGGCGTGCTGGGGCAGAAGGGCTATGCAGACTATGTGCTGATGGGCAAGGACGGCTTGCCGCTGGCGGTCATTGAAGCCAAGCGCAGCACCAAAGACCCCAACATCGGGCGCAAGCAGGCTCAGCTTTATGCAGACTGTCTGGAGCAGAAGTTTGGCCGCCGTCCGATGCTGTTTACCACCAACGGCTACACCACCTATTTCTGGGATGAGCAGAGCGGCCCGCAGCGTGCCGTGAGCGGGGTGTTCTGCAAGGACGACTTGCAGAAGCTGATGAACCGCCGCACCGAGAAAAAGCCGCTGGACACCATTGAAATTGACGATAAAATCACCGACCGCTACTATCAGAAAAACGCCATCCGGGCAGTCTGCGCCCATATTACGCAGGGCTTCCGGCGCAATCTGCTGGTCATGGCAACGGGCACAGGCAAGACCCGCACCGCATCCAGCCTGACCGATGTGCTGAGCCGGGGCGGTCATGTGACCAACGTGCTCTTTCTGGCGGACCGCACTGCGCTGGTCAAGCAGGCAAAGGACGACTTCAAAAAGTATCTGCCCGACCAGTCGTTGTGCAACCTCTGCTCCTCCAAGGACGATAAGACCGCGCGCATCGTGTTTTCCACCTATCCCACCATGCTCAACGCCATCGACAACGCCAAGACCAAGGACGGCGTGCCGCTGTTTTCGCCCGCCCACTTTGACCTTATCATCGTGGACGAGAGCCACCGCAGCATTTTCAAGAAATACCGCGCTATTTTTGATTATTTCGATGCGATTCTGGTGGGTCTGACCGCCACCCCGAAAACCGATGTGGACCGCAACACCTACGACTTTTTCGAGATGGAGCACGGCATCCCCACCTACGCCTACGATTACGACACGGCGGTCTACACCGACCATGTGCTGGTGCCTTACTACAACTACGAGGTCAAGACGAAATTCACAGAAGAGGGCATCCACTACGACCAGCTTTCACCGGAGGATAAGGCCCGCTACGAGGACGATTTTGCCGAGGACGACACCCTGCCCACCTTTATCCCATCCGAAAAGCTGAATAAGTTCATCTTCAACGCCAACACCGTGGACACGGTGCTGCAAGACCTGATGGAACGGGGCATCCAGACGGCAGGCGGCGACCGCATCGGCAAGACCATCATCTTTGCCCAGAACAAGCGCCACGCGGAGTTTATCCGGGAACGCTTTGGCAAGCTCTACCCGCAGCTGGAGACCCAGTACCCGGGATTCATCCAGCGGGTGGTCTGCGATGATGCCTATGCGCAGTCCATCATTGACGACTTCAAACAGCCGGACAAGCCGCCGTTTATTGCGGTCTCGGTGGATATGATGGATACGGGCATTGATGTGCCGGAGTGCGTGAATCTGGTGTTCTTCAAAAAAGTACGCAGCAAAACGAAGTTCTGGCAGATGATCGGCCGTGGTACGCGGCTCTGCCCATCCCTTGCCTGCGTGGATGCCATCGACGGCGAATATACGGGCAAACGACGGTTTCTGATCTTCGACTACTGCGGCAACTTTGAATTTTTCCGTCAGAAACCCAACGGCTACGAGAGCGCGGACACCAAAAGCCTGTCCGAGAGCATTTTCTGCAAGCAGGTGCGGATCGCCGCCGCGCTGCAGGATGGAGCCTATGCGGACGAAAGTTACCAGAACTGGCGCAAGATCTTAACGGAGACCTGCCGTGCCGAAGTGGGAGCGCTGAATCCAGAGCTGGTATCCGTGCGGCTGCACCGACAGGCCGTGGAACACTATCAAAAGCCGGAAGCCTTTGTCAGCCTGACCGAAACGGACAAGGGTACTCTGATGAAAGAGGTGGCACCGCTCATCTCGCTGGACGATAAGGACGAGGCCGCCAAGCGGTTCGATAACTTTGTGTATGGCTTGCTGCTCTGTGAACTGGAAGGTCTGCCGGGGCTGGGCCGCGCCCAGAAACAGCTGCGCAGCACGGCGGCAATGCTGGAAGGGAAAGCTACCATCCCACAGGTGCAGGCGAAGCTGCCCCTCATCCGGGAGGTGCAGACAGACGAATTTTTGACCTCGCATGATTTGCTCCGCTTTGAGGAAATGCGGCAGGAACTGCGGGAACTCATCAAGTTTCTGGTGGACGGTGTAGAAGGGCAAAAGCCTGTCTACACGGCCCTTGCCGACCCGGTACTGGAACAGACCGAGGGCAAAACGCTGGATTCCGGCTACGATTTCGGCGAGTACCGGGAACGTGTGAACCGCTATATCATGGAGCACCGCAGCGATACGCTGGCTATCCACAAGCTGACCCAGAACATTCCGCTTTCCCGGGGCGACTATACCGAGCTGGAACATATCTTCACCTGTGAGCTGGGCAGCAAAGAGGACTATGCACGGGAGTTTCGGGATACACCCTTTGGTCTGCTGGTGCGTAAAGTGGCAAAGCTGGACCACGATGCTGCCATGCAGGCATTTTCCAAGTTCATCAACGACGAATCGCTGAATGCAAAGCAGATCGCGTTCGTGCAGAAGGTCATTCATTACATCGAGCAGAACGGTTATGTGGAAAGCAAAGCGGTTCTGATGAAACCACCCTTTGACCAACCCATCCTGTTTACCCGCCTGTTTGATGGCAAAACAGGGAGTGAACTGATGGATACGATCAATTCGGTGAAAGAGAATGCCACCCATGTGACGGCATAAAGTAGTGGAATGTACTGATAAAAACCGGTATAATTCAGGACTATCGAAAAATGAATATCCTGCAACGCAGTATGGCAAGTCAGGGAATTTTGAACGATACGCAAACGACTCTGGCTGATTACCTGATGAGCATCGCACAAATTTCCGTGGAGGATGCCGGAGCGATTTATATCGAGTTGAGCAGCATCCGCGGAAATTTTATGGCAAACATCATTCTGCACATGATTGAAAATTATCACTTCCTGCCTGATATGGCGTGGAAACTGAAAAACAAACAAGCACTGGTGGAAAGCGTAATTGCAAATGAACAGCTGGAGCCTTCCATTACGTTGTCCATCAAAGATGTGTATGATGACCTTGTCAACAGCAAACTGGATATGATCGAGGGCTTCGTGCCGATCTCTGCCATCCAGTATGATGCTAAGATGCAGGAAGCAGAAAGACTTTAAGGGGATTGCGACTTGTAGGATTGCTTTAAATTATCGAGTTAATCCGCAGGCTGAATAGATTCACTCGAATCGAATGAAAACGAAAAAATGCCCGCTCACCGTGGAGATCCGACTCCATCGGTGGGCGGGCATATCCAATAAAACACCAGGATACGATTATGTTTTTCGTACTTCAGCTGGGATCTTGTTCTGGCTCAGATATCCCACAGGGAGGGCGCAGAGGTGGAAACTGCGGCGGCACCTGCGCGCATGGCGGCCATGACGTCGGCTTTGTCCCGCAGCAGGCCGCCTGCAATGACAGGCACCTGTGTGCGGGCGCTGATCTCGGCGATGACCCGGGGCATGATGCCGGGAAGGATCTCGACAAAATCCGGCTTGCCCTGCTCCAGCTGGCCGGACAGGCTGGTCAGCGAGAGGGAATCCAGGATGAATGCCCGCTGGACGGTCAGCAGGCCGCGGTGGCGCGCCCGGCGGATCAGGGTCGGGCGGGTGGAGATGATGCCGTCCGGGTGGCACAGGGCGTTGAGGGAGTCCACCGCGATCTCCCGCGACGAAAGGCCGTCCACAAGGTCGATGTGAACCACGGCCAGTTTTCCGGCATCATGTATGCGGTGCACAAGCCCGTCTACGGTGAGCAGGGTGCTCGCCAGCAGAAAAACGGCACTGCAGGGCGAAGCCAGCGCAGCAGTCAGGGCTTCGTCCGTTTTCACAGCGGCGATCACCGGTTCGTTCAACAAAGTTTCGGCAAGAGGATGCATTGGGTAAGACTCCTTTCGAGCCAGATTTACAGAGATAGGGAGCAATCAGAAGATACGGCCCTTTCAGAAAACTCTAAAAGGGCCGCACCATGCGTAAACCAAGTTTATAAAAAATTGAGGGGTTTGTAAAGAGGATTAAAGAGGCATTATTTATGTGCCTGCACGGCTGCATTATTTTTCTTCAGCAGTACAGCGCATGCTATGGTAACTACAAAGCCGATCGCGATCAGTGCGTAGACCAGAGCAGTGCCAGCGTACTGTGTTCCGGGGGTGTGCACGCGAATCTCGCAGATGCCCCACTCGCTGACAGCTGCAAGAACGCCGCAGAAGATGCCGCCAAGGTAGGGATTGCCTGTGTGCTGGTACAGGAGACGACAAATCAGGATCGCAACAAAGATGAAGCCGGGCAGCGCATACACTGCAGTTGCGGCAGAAGCCAGACCGCCGAACATCGGGTTCGAGCCGGTAGCCTTGAAGATGCCGTAAACGTAGCAGAGGATGAACAGAGTGGGAACCGATGCGATAAAGCTGATCAGAAGGTTAGAAAGCAGATTGTTTTTGCCGAGCGCCGTGCTAAAGTTAAAACTGTTGACGCTGATGGACATGACAATGTAGTACACGAGATACATGGGTACAACAAGGAGCATACCCGGGATGCGGTTGGCTCCAAACTTCATAAAGCCCCAGTAAACGATCAGGAAGTTCACATCCACAAAATAGTCGACGGCAAAAACCATCAGGATCAGGGCAAAGACTGCAAGCAGGGCCGCGCCGATGGATTTGAGGAGTGCATGCCCGGAAATAGCGATGCCGGTATTCCGGAAGGAGAAACCGTGTTTTTTGCCGTAGGCCATGTACCACACCGTGCACAGAACAAGAGTCAGTGCGCCGCACAGCAGAGAGATCAGGCCGTGGTACGCAGGGTTGGCCGAGTGGAAAAGTGCATCACGGTAAGATGCCAGTCCCTGCTTGTTCAGGAATCGAATAATGAGGATGGACAGGACGGCACTGATGATCTGGATGCCCCAGAACCATGCAACTGCATTCTTATCGCCAACTGGGCGAAGGTCCTGCTCTCCATTGTCGGCACACTGGAATGTCTTGACGGAGCTGACCAGCCAGACCATCAGAGACCCGGCAAACAGCAGCAGACCGGACAGGGCGATGATCTTGAAGATGTTCCAGATGGTATAGGTGTAGCTGCTGGCGCTCAGAGCAGTGCCAGTGGGCATAACACGGTTAAAGAAGGTCAACACACGGTTCATGACCAGCGGGGACCACCAACCAGCCATATGCGTCTCGTTAGAAACAAAGATCTGGCGGCTTCCGGTCTTTCCGCCGTAATCCTGCTCATAAACGGTCTCTGCCACGCGCTGTTCACTGGTGGTTGCGGGGTCGATACCGAAATACAGGAAGGACTGTGCACTGTTGTTGATCACATATTCTGCCGGGCTGGAAAGGTTGGCTGCATACTTGTTGGCGTCGTTGGAATAGGTACCGTTATCATTAGCTTTTTCCGAGAAGAAGAACTCGTCGTTCTTGTCTGCGAGAACTGCGACATCTCGGGCACCGTAAACATCGGTGTAGCCCTCGCTGTTACGCACGATGGGATCGCTGTGGATCAGGAAAATGGCCTTGACAACATTCAGACTGTCGTTATCGCACTGCAGTGCTTCACCAGCTGCCTTGCCACCGCGGGAGTAGCCCAGCAGCGAAACTCGGTCGGTATCAACGTAGGGCAGAGTCACGCCGTAGCGTACCGCATCATAAAGGCCGCGGCCCTGGGTGAGCCATTCGGAGTCCGGCAGAGGTTCGCTTTCGCCCATGCCGTACATATCCACGCCGATCGCAACATAGCCGCGGCGGGCGAGCTCAATGCAGTAATGCTGCATTTCTTCTTTGTTGTTGTTTCCGCCATGCTGTACAAAAATAGCGGGCGCAGGCGTTTCAGCGGTGGCGTTTTCCGGAATATAAACATCCATCGCAAGGGTATGACCGGATTCGGATTCAATGGTAACGTTCCGGATGGTCGTTTTGCCGGAGTTCGTCTGTAAAATGAAAGAACCGGCAATGCCTACGATGATGAGCGCGATGCTGACGATGAGACTGATCAGCGGCCTTGAAAGTTTTTTCTCGTTCATATGGGGGACCTCCTTTTTGAATCTGATTTTTCCGTAATAAAAATGGGGACACACTGCATCTGGACGATACAGTGCATCCCCATCTCACTTCTTTTGGGATGCTTCTAGTATAGCGTTTTGTAACAAAATGTCAATAGAAAATAAACAATTAAAAAATATTTTGTGCGCGAACCATAAAGTCGGGCGAAAACTATCAATGCTCTGCCCAGTCGCAGCTTCGGCCCACAGCCTTGTGCCAGCCGGCCAGCAGACGGGTGCGCTCGGTCTCGTCCATCTGCGGGGCAAAGGTCATATTGCAGTGCCACAGGCTGCGGATCTCGTCCCGGTCCTTCCATACGCCGGTGGCAAGGCCCGCCAGATAGGCAGCGCCCAGAGCAGTCGTTTCCCGGATGGCCGGGCGCAGCACGGTCTTGTTCAGGATGTCAGCCTGGAACTGCATCAGGAACTGGTCACGGGAGGCGCCGCCATCCACCTTCAGCGAGGTGATGGGCACGCCGGTGTCCTTTTCCATAGCAGCCACGAGGTCCGCGCTCTGGTAGGCAATGGACTCCTCTGCCGCGCGGATGATGTGGTTCTGGGTGGTGCCGCGGGTAATGCCCACAATGGCACCGCGGGCGTACATATCCCAGTACGGTGCACCCAGACCAGTAAAGGCCGGCACGATGTAAATGCCGCCGTTATCCGGCACCTTCTGGGCATAGTATTCCGCATCGCGGCTCTCCTGGATCATGCGCAGGCCGTCGCGCACCCACTGGATGACGGCACCACCCACAAAGACGCTGCCCTCCAGCGCATACTCCACCTTACCGTTCAGGCTGATGGCGATGGTAGAGATCAGGCCGTTCCGGCTGCGGCAGATGGTGTCGCCGGTGTTCATCAGCAAAAAGCAGCCGGTGCCGTAGGTGTTCTTGGCCTCGCCCTTGCCAAAGCAGCTCTGTCCGAACAGCGCAGCCTGCTGGTCACCGGCAATGCCGGCTACCGGGATCTGCACACCGCACAGATCGGTGGTGCCGTAGACCTCGCTGGAATCCGTCACGCGGGGCAGGATGCAGCGCGGGATATCCAGCGCTTTGAGCAGGGTGTCGTCCCAGTCCAGCGTGCGGATGTTATACAGCATGGTGCGGCTGGCGTTGGTGCGGTCGGTGACATGCACTCTGCCGCCGGTCAGCTTCCAGACCAGCCATGTGTCCACAGTGCCGAACAGGATCTCCCCTGCCTCGGCCCGTTCCCGCGCACCGGGCACATTGTCCAGGATCCACTTGATCTTCGTTGCGGAGAAATAGGCATCGGGCATCAGGCCGGTGTTCTCCCGGATGTAGTCTGCCATGCCGGGCTGCTGCAGCAGTTCATCCACCAGCGGAGCCGTGCGGCGGCACTGCCAGACGATGGCGTTATAGATGGGGCGGCCGGTGGCCTTTTCCCACAGGATGGTGGTCTCCCGCTGGTTGGTGATGCCAATGGCGGCGATATCGTGGGCATCGACACCGCTCTGGGCCACCACCTCGTTCATGACTCCATACTGGGTGGACCAGATCTCCATGGGGTTGTGCTCCACCCAGCCCTGCTGCGGATAGATCTGCTCAAACTCGCGCTGCTGCACCGCAATGATATTCTGCTCATTGTCGAACAGGATGGCACGGCTGCTGGTGGTTCCCTGATCCAGCGCCAGAACATATTTTGTACTCATGCTTTTGCTCCCTCCGTATCGTTTCAGGAGTGTGTATCACAGATTTCGCGTCGCCACAACGTCCACGCCGGTGCCGCACACATCTGCCAGCACCACCTGCCCGGTGCGGACGGGGGCGTGCAGGGTGACGCGGTCCAGCGCAGCCATGACCTCGGTCATCTTCTCTTTGGGCACGGCCTGCGCAGTCTTTACCGGGCAGCGCGGGTACAGCCCACCCTCCACCCGCACGGTGCTGGTGAGGATGCGGGTGGGATGGGTCAGCTCTTCCCTGCCGTAGGCGGCACCGTTGGGGCAGGCGTTTCCAGTTACATTATAATCATTTTCCGGGTCTACCTGCAAGTGGCAGCCGCAGGGACAGCAGATGCAAATGACTTCTTTGATGCTGCTCATTCTGCAATAACCTCCTCTACCGCAACGGTCAGCGGGCCGTCTGCTTTTTCCAGCAGGACTTTGGGCAGTGCGATGTGTTCCATCTCACCGGGTGCCATGCACTGGCGCTTGAACCGGGCCAGCTGCCTGCCGCCGCAGGTCACGGTGATCTGGCTGGGGCCGTAGTTCTGCCGCACACGGAAGGAAATGTTCACGCTCCTGTCCACATCAGCGGGGCGCACCCGCTGCGGCACGGTGTAGCTCACGCCATTGCCCGGAACAAGGTCAAGCACAACCGTATCGGCGGCTTCGCCCTTCAAAACATAGGCCGCCGCAGAAGCACCGGCAAGGTCGCTTTCGCCCGAAACGAAGTCCACCAGATCATGCACGTGCACCACATTGCCGCAGGCGAACACGCCGGGGATGCCGGTCTCCATATTCTCGTAGACCACAGCGCCCTTGGTGTGAGGGTCCATGGGGATGCCCGCCTGCCGGGTCAGCTCATTTTCCGGGATCAGGCCAACGCTGAGCAGGATGGTGTCCACATCAAATTCCATCTCGGTGCCCGGGATGGGGCGGCGGTTTTCGTCCACCTTGGCAACGGTGGCCTTTTCCACGCGGGCCTTGCCCTGAATATCCACGATGGTATGGGACAGATACAGGGGGATGTCGAAGTCCTGCAGGCACTGCACGATGTTGCGGGTCAGGCCGCCGGAATACGGCATGACCTCCACGCAGGCCAGTACTTTGGCACCTTCCAGCGTCATGCGGCGGGCCATGATCAGGCCGATGTCGCCGCTGCCGAGGATGAGCACCCGCTTGCCTACCAGATAGCCCTCCATGTTGACATAGCGCTGGGCCGCACCGGCGGTGTAGATACCGGCAGGGCGGCTGCCCGGGATGCCAATGGCACCGCGGGTGCGTTCCCGGCAGCCCATGCAGAGGATGATGCTTCTGGCTTCCAAAATCTGATAGCCCTTTTCCCGGCTGACGCAGTGAATCTTTTTGTCCGGGGTGACGTCCAGCACCATCGTGCCCAGCTCCACCCGGACACCGGTGGAGCGCAGCAGTTCAATGCAGCGGCCTGCGTATTCCGGGCCGGTGAGCTGCTCGCCAAAGCGGTGCAGGCCGAAGCCGTTGTGGATGCACTGGTTCAGGATGCCGCCCAGCTCGTTGTCGCGCTCTAAGATAAGGATATCGCGCAGACCATGCTGCCATGCGCTGTAAGCTGCGGCAAGGCCTGCAGGGCCGCCGCCGACGATGACCAGATCAATCATGGTGCTCTCCCTCCTGCTTGGTTTCGCACAGTAAGACGTTGGTGCCGGCCTTATCCTGCAGCACGTCCAGCGGACTGATGCCCAGCGTTTTGCTGATCAGTTCCAGCACGCGCGGCCCGCAAAAGCCGCCCTGACAGCGGCCCATACCGGCACCGCAGCGGCGCTTGACACCGTCAATGGTGGTGGCGGGGATCTCTTCGTGCAGAGCATCCAGAATTTCGCCCTCGGTGATCGTCTCGCAGCGGCAGATCACGCGGCCATAGGCGGGTTCCTTTGCAATGAGCCGGGCTTTTTCTTCGGGCGGAAGCTCCTTGAAGCGCACCCGGGTGCGGCCATCCCTGTAATCCGCCTTGGGGGCGGGCAGATCGCCGTGAGCTTCCAGAATTTTGACGGCTTCTCTGGCAACGGCCGGTGCACTGGAAAGGCCGGGCGATTTCATGCCCGCCAGATCGATGAAGCCGGGTGCGCCTTCCGCTTCGCCGATAACGAAGTCGCCCGTGTCCACATTGGCACGGACGCCCGCAAAGTTGCGGATGGACTCGCTGAAGCGGATGTTCGGCACGCTGCGGCGCGCTGCGGCGCTGACGAAGGCCAGCCCGGCGGCGGTGCAGGCGGTATCGTCCCCTTCCACGGGGTCGGCGTTCGGGCCGACGATCAGGTTGCCGTGGACGGTGGGGGCCACCAGAACGCCCTTGCCGTTTTCGTTGGGGCACTGGAAGATGACGTGGTGCACACGGCTGCCCTCGGATTTATCCAGCAGGTAGTATTCTCCCCGGGTGGGCTGGATGGTAAATTTGTGGGGTGCGGCCATATCGTGCACGGCCTGCGCCGAGATGCCTGCCGCATTGATGATATAGCGCGTTTCCACAATTCCGGAGGGGGTGGTCAGCGCCCAGCCGCCGGCGGTCTTTTCGATGTGGGTCACAGGGCAGCTGCGGTGCAGCTCCACGCCGTTGCGCACAGCCACTTCTGCCATTGCCAGCGCAAGCTCCCACGGGCTGACGATGGCGGCGCTGGGCGCATACAGCGCGCCAACGACAGTGGGGGCCAGATTCGGTTCCATGGCAAACGTTTCCTCTGCGGAAAGCAGCCGGATGCCCGGCACGCCGTTGGCGATGCCGTTCTCATACAGTTTCTGCAGGTGGGGCAGTTCTTCCGGGCTGAGGGCCAGCACCAGACTGCCGCACTGCAGGTACGGCACATCCAGCCGGGCGCAGATCTCCTTGGCCAGTGCGGACCCCTCCACGTTGAGCCGCGCCATCCGGGTGCCCGGTTCGGGGTCGTAGCCAGCGTGCAGAATGGCACTGTTGGCCTTGGTGGTGCAGTCTGCCACGTCATTTTCAGCCTCGAAAATGGCGGTCTGCAGCGGGTAATGGGACAGCTCATAGGCGGCTGCCGCACCAATGACACCGCAGCCGATAATTGCTACATCCAGCATAAAAACCTCCTGATCGCTCCGTTTGCCGAATAAAAGAAAAAGAGCAGGACAAACAAAAGGGCCTTTCGACTCTCCCCTTGCTTGTTCTGCTCGATCCTCTGAACAAACTTTTATTGTCTTTATGATAATGCGATCTGCACAAGATGTCAAGCGTTTGTTGAAAATTTAAAGCTCATTTTTACCTGTGCGGCTTTTTCCTGCTCTTTGCGGGCGCGGGGGCTTTTGGCAGAGCACGGCCTGCTGCAGCATGGCCTGCAGCGCTGCGCCCGGCCACAAGGCCGGAGCCGAACGCCCAGTGCAGGTTAAAACCGCCGCAGCTGCCTGCGCAGTCCAGCGTTTCGCCCACAAAGTAAAGGCCCGGACAGCCCTTGAACTGGAAGTGCTGATCCACCTCCCGCAGGGCCAGCCCGCCGCCGGTGGTCTGGGCCTGCTTCCAGCTGCAGGGGGTCAGCCCTTCAAAGCGCCAGTGCTTGGCGGTGTGGGCCAGCTTCTGCCACTGTGCGGCGGTGAGCACGGCAGGCGCGTCGCTGTCCTGCAGCCCGGCGGCAGACCACACAGTACGGCCCAGCTTCTGGTTCAGCAGGCCCAGCCAAAAGTCAGCGGCGCTGCCCCCTGCCGTCTGGGCGGCGTGGGCCGCAAACAGGCTGGCAAGTGCGGTTTCGTCCACTGCCGGGAAGAGGTCCAGCTCCACAGCAGGAGCCTTGGGGCCGCGGCCCGGGGCCAGCAGGCCGGACAGCTGCATGATGCAGATGCCGGAAAGGCCGTAATCGGTGAACTGTACCTCGCCGTTCTCGCAGGCAAGCACACGGGCACCGTCCAGCAGGGATGCTGCTGCCTTGGCACGGATGCCAGCCAGCGCTTTGCGGGGCTTTGCGCACTGCAGGGCGGTCAGGCAGGGGTACAGCGGCTCCACCCTGCCGCCGCACTGGGCGGCGAACCGGGTGCCAAAGCCGTCGGTGCCGAACTGCGGCCCTGCCTCGCCGCCCATGGCGCAGATGACGGCATCGGCGCGCAGGGTCTCGGTGCTGCCCTCTGCCGTCTCGAACTGCACGGCGTAGCCGCTGCGGCTCTGGCTCAGGGTGCGCACGGTGCAGCCGGTGCGCAGCTGCACATGGTGCTGCGCAAGGTGATGCTCCAGCAGGGCCAGCACGTCCGCCGCCTGATTGGAGTACGGATACACCCGGCCCGCCTCGTCGGTGCGGGTGTAAAGCCCCAGCGCACGGAACCAGCGCAGCGGGTCGGCGGTATTTACGGCATCCAGCAGCGGACGAAGTGCTGCCGGGTCGGCAGTGAAATACAGCTCCGGCGCAATGCCGGTGTTATCCAGATTGCAACGGCCATTGCCGGTGGCAAGCAGCTTTTTGCCCGGCTTCGGGTTGCGCTCCAGCACAATGACCTGTGCAGCGGGGGCACTTTGTGCCGCCGCAAGCGCGGCTGCAAGACCGGCGGCACCGCCGCCCAGAATGAGGATGTTCGGCATCCGGACACCTGCCTTTCTCAGCAGAATTTTAGGATCTGTCTTCATAAGCGGGGTGCTGTGCTTATGAAAATGGCTTTTTGTATCATTGTAGCAGAACCCTGCCGGAAACGCAACGAAGAGGCAGCTTTCCGTGCAGGTCTTTTTGCGCGGGGGCAGCAGGTATAAATGGCCCGGCCTGACAGATACTAGTGCTGCAGGCATTTTTAAGGAAACGGAGGAGCAAAAACATGAAAGCAACAGGAATCGTGCGCCGCATCGACGAGCTGGGCCGGGTGGTGATCCCCAAGGAGATCCGCCGCACCCAGCGCATCCGCCGCGGCGACCCGCTGGAGATCTTCACCACGGGCGACGGCGAGGTGATCTTTAAAAAGTATTCGCCCATTGGCGAGATGAACGCAGTAGCGGCCCAGTATACCGAGGTGCTCAGCAAAAGCTTTGCGCTGACCGCACTGGTGGCCGACCGTGACCGCATCCTTACGGTGAGCGGCTCCGGCCGGCGGGAGCTGGCCGACCGCAGCATCAGCCAGCCGCTGGAAAAGCTGATGGATGGCCGCAGGTTGTACCAGAGCGAGGGCATTGCCGAAAAGTGCATCCTGCCCTGCGAAGGCTCGCCCCGAGCAGTGCTGTGCGCCGCACCCATCATTGCGGCAGGCGATGTGACCGGCGTGGTGGCCCTGCTGACCGAAGACCGCACGGCCACGCCGGATGCCGCCCAGCTCAAGGCCGTGAATGTGGCAGCGGCATTTCTGGCAAGGCAGATGGAAGAGTAAAGAACATGCCGGAGCGCTTTCCTTATAATAAGGAGGGCGCTTTCTTCGTTTATGACAGAATTATGAATCTTTTAAAACATTTTTCCAAGGGGCTTGACAGCACCGGAAAATTGGCTATAATGGTCTTAGCACTCAGGAACAAGGAGTGCTAAACAAACAAAGCGAACGCAAAAAGGAGGCAGGCGCTATGACGATGGATGCACGCAAGCAGCGAGTCTTGCAGGCGATCGTGGCGCTGTATGGTCTCGAAGGCGAGCCCGTTGGCAGCAGCGTGCTGGCAAACTACTTTGACATGGCAGTTTCCAGCGCAACGCTCCGCAATGAGATGGCGGCGCTGACAAAGCTGGGTCTGCTGGAGCAGCCCCACACCAGCGCAGGCCGTGTGCCCAGTGCCAAGGGCTACCGTTACTACCTTGATAATCTGCTGACCGACGATCAGCCGCTGGATCGTGTGAGCCGCGCCCGTGTGGATGCGGTGTTCGCAAGCCTCGACCATGAGCCGGAAAAGCTGGCCGCAGGTGCCGCCAAGGCGCTGGCCGCCATCAGCGGCTGCACCGCCGCCATCAGCACCCCGTGCGCCGAGGATCTGTGCATCGCCCACTATGAAGTGGTTCAGGTGGGCCGCAGCGCAGCGGCTGTGCTGGCCGTTACCACGGCCGGTTACGTCCGCACCCGCGTGGCGCGGGTACGCACCGGCCTCTCCCGCGAGAATGCGGCAGCACTTGCCGCACTGCTCAACCGCAACCTCACCTTTGTAGCGCCGGTGGATCTTTCCACCCGGCTGCTGGCAGAGCTGTGCAGCCAGATCGACCCAGAGCTGGTGCCTGTCATCAGCGCGGCGGCTGCCATCCTGCAGGATTCCGTCAAGCCCCACGTATTTCTGGGCGGCGAGCAGTACCTGCTGGACTGGCCCCAGCTGGACGGCAAGGTGGGCGACATCCTCACACTGCTGAACGACGAGGAGCAGGCCGCTGGCCTGATCGCACCTCCGGCAGAACGCAGTGAGAGCGTGCTGCTGGGCGAGGATCTGGAACCGCAGATCCCGGGCCTGTGCATCGTGAGCGACCGGTATCTGGTGGGCGGAGGCCTGTGGGGCTCCATTGCATTGATCGGCCCCACCCGGATGCCCTTCCAGAAGCTGATGCCGCTGCTGCATTACTTTGCAGACCAGCTGGGCGAGGGCATGAGCGGCAAACGAAAAGACACCCCACAGGCTGCCGTACCCCGGCGGACTGTGATCTATAAGGAGGATCTGGAATGAGCGAAGAAGCAAAAAAGACGGCTCCGGCTCAGGAAGCGGAGCAGCCCGAAACGGCTCCCGAGGAAAAGGCCCAGCAGGCAGCACCCGAACAGGAACCTGCTGCTGAAGCTGCCGACCCGAAGGATGACAAGAAGAAGGATGGCGGCTGGTTCAACAAGAAGGCCCGTGAGCTGGAAGCCGTCAAGGCAAAGCTGGACGCGGCCGAAGCCAACGCTGCACAGGCCAAAGACCAGCTGCTGCGCATGGCAGCGGAGTACGAGAACTACCGCAAGCGCTCCACCCGCGAAGCCGACCAGAAGTTCAACGATGGCATTTCCTTTGCGGTGAACCAGATCATTCCCATTCTGGATACGCTGGAGATGGCGGCCAACGCCCCCACCACCGACGAGAACTACAAAAAGGGCGTGACCATGACGCTGGACAAGGCTGCTAAGGCGCTGGATGCCCTCCATGTGGAGGAGATCGAGGCGCTGGGCAAGCCCTTTGATCCCAACTTCATGAATGCAGTGCAGCAGATCCCCGCCCCGGACGGACAGGAGAGCGGCACCGTCATCACGGTCTACCAGAAGGGCTACAAGCTGGGCGATAAGATCGTCCGCCATGCGACCGTTGTAGTGGCCGAATAACAAAGCAGAAACCCGAAAGGGTTTTGAATATAACATCCGCTTACAAACATTTGAGCATCACATAAACAATAAGAGTTGTTCTTTCGAGAGGAGTTTTCATTATGAGTAAGATCATTGGTATCGACCTTGGTACTACCAACAGCTGCGTGGCTGTCATGGAGGGCGGCGAGCCCGTTGTTATCGCAAACTCTGAGGGTGCACGCACCACCCCGTCTGTGGTCGGCTTTACCAAGACCGGCGATCGTCTGGTGGGTCAGGTCGCAAAGCGTCAGGCCATCACCAACCCCGAGAACACCGTCGCTTCCATCAAGCGTTTCATGGGCACCGATCACAAGGTGACCCTGAACGGCAAGGAGTACACTCCCCAGCAGGTCAGCGCCATGATCCTGCAGAAGCTGAAGGCTGATGCCGAGGCTTATCTGGGCGAGCCTGTTACCGAGGCTGTCATTACCGTTCCTGCATACTTCAACGACAGCCAGCGTCAGGCTACCAAGGACGCAGGCACCATTGCAGGCCTGAACGTCAAGCGTATCATCAACGAGCCTACTGCCGCTTCTCTGGCATATGGCATCGATAAGGAAGAAGACCAGAAGATCATGGTCTACGATCTGGGCGGCGGCACCTTCGATGTGTCCATCATCGAGATGGGCGACGGCGTTACCGAAGTTCTGGCCACCAACGGTGATACCCATCTGGGCGGCGATGACTTCGATGAGCGCATCATCAACTGGATGGCAGATGCCTTCCAGACCGAGAACGGCATCGACCTGCGCAAGGACAAGATGGCTGCGCAGCGTTTGAAGGAAGCTGCCGAGAAGGCAAAGATCGAGCTGTCCAGCGCAATGAGCAGCCAGATCAACCTGCCCTTCATCACTGCCGATGCTACCGGCCCCAAGCACTTGGATATGACCCTGACCCGCGCAAAGTTCAACGAGCTGACCGCTGATCTGGTCGATCGCACCATGGGCCCCGTCCGCAAGGCTCTGCAGGATGCAGGCCTGCGTCCCTCTGACCTGAAGAAGGTTCTGATGGTCGGTGGTTCCACCCGTATCCCCGCTGTCTACGATGCAGTCAAGAAGGAACTGAACTGCGAGCCCTTCAAGGGCATCAACCCCGATGAGTGCGTGGCCGTGGGTGCTGCCATTCAGGGCGGCGTGCTGCAGGGCGATGTGAAGGGTCTGCTGCTGCTGGATGTCACCCCGCTGAGCCTGGGCATTGAAACTCTGGGCGGCGTGTGCACCAAGATCATTGACCGCAATACCACCATCCCCACCCACAAGAGTCAGGTGTTCTCCACCGCTGCAGACAACCAGCCCTCTGTTGAGGTCAACGTTCTGCAGGGCGAGCGTGAGTTCGCACGCGACAACAAGAGCCTGGGTGTCTTCCATCTGGACGGCATCGCTCCGGCTCCCCGTGGTGTGCCTCAGATCGAAGTTACCTTCGATATCGATGCAAACGGCATCGTGAAGGTCAGCGCAAAGGATCTGGGCACCGGCAAGGAGCAGAACATCACCATTACCGCTTCCACCAACATGTCCAAGGAGGACATCGACAAGGCTGTGAAGGAAGCTGAGCAGTTTGCTGCCGACGATAAGAAGAAGCGTGAAGAGGTCGATATCCGCAACGGTGCCGACCAGATGGTGTTCCAGACTGAGAAGATGCTGAAGGAGAACGGCGACAAGCTGCCCGCCGACGTGAAGAGCGAGGCCGAGAGCAAGCTGGCCGACCTGAAGACCGCTGTTCAGTCCGGCAACGTGGACGACATCAAGGCAAAGCAGGAAGCTCTGAGCCAGGTGTTCGAGAAGATGTATCAGGCAGCCGCTGCCGCACAGCAGGCCGCCGGTGCACAGCCCGGCCCCGACGCAGGTGCAAACAACCAGCAGAAGCCGGGTGATGACGGCGTTGTGGATGCCGACTTCAAGGAAGTCTGATAAAAAACACAGCAGTGTGTGCCCGGCCAAACCGGCGGACGCACGCGTGGAATAGCAAAAGCCGCTCCGGTTTTGCCGGAGCGGCTCTTGCTGGTTATAGAGCGAGGAACCAACCGGGGCGTTTCCCGGATCAAACGTTCCCGGAGAGGTGAGTGGATATGGCACAGGAAAAGCGTGATTACTACGAAGTGCTGGGGGTATCCAAGACTGCGACCGATGCCGAGATCAAAAAGGCATACCGCAAGCTTGCAATGAAATACCACCCGGACTATAACCCCGGCGATAAGGACGCCGAAGAAAAGTTCAAGGAAGTAAACGAAGCAAACGAGGTGCTTTCGGACCCGAAGAAGCGCCAGCTGTACGACCAGTACGGCTTTGCAGGTGTTGACCCTGCCTATGCAGCACAGAACGGCGGTGGCCCCGGTGCGGGCGGCTTTGGCGGTTTTGGCGGCGACGGCGTGGATCTGGGCGACATTTTCGGCGATATCTTTGGCGGCGGCTTCGGCGGCTTTGGCGGTTCGTCCCGTCAGGCGAACCCCAACGCACCGCGCAAGGGTCAGGATATCCGCGTGCGCATCACCCTGAGCTTTGACGAGGCCGTGCACGGCTGCAAGAAGAACATCACCATCACCCGCCAGCAGGAGTGCACCGAGTGCCACGGCAGCGGCTGTGCCGCCGGTTCCAGCCCCGAGACCTGCCCGGACTGCGGCGGCCGCGGCTTCGTGATCCGTCAGCAGCGCACCCCCTTTGGTGTGATGCAGACCCAGCAGCCCTGCTCCCGCTGTGGCGGCAAGGGCAAGCTGGTCAAGAATCCCTGCAAGGTCTGCCATGGCAGCGGCAAGGTGGCTGCTAAAAAGACGCTGGAGGTGTCCATTCCCATGGGCATCGACGACGACCAGAGCTTTGCACTGCGCGGCATGGGCGATGCCGGTGCAAACGGTGGTCCCTCCGGTGATGTGATCGTCATGGTCACGGTGCGCCCCAGCGAGGTGTTCCAGCGCGATGGCTACGATGTGTGGGTCACCGTGCCCATCACCTTCAGTCAGGCTGTGCTGGGCGACACCGTGCAGGTGCCCTCCATTGACGGCAAGGTGGAGTACACCGTGCCCGAGGGCACCCAGAGCGGCACCACCTTCCGCCTGCGCGGCAAGGGCATCCAGTACCTGAATGGCCGCGGCCGCGGTGATATGTACGTCAAGTGCGAGGTGGAGATCCCCAAGAAGCTGAACAAGACCCAGCGGGAGGCCCTGAAGAAGTTCGAGGGCACCCTGAAAGAAGAAAACTACGAAAAACGCAAGGGCTTCTTCAAAAAGCTGAAGGACATGTTCAACAACTGAGACTGAAAACCGCATAACATAAAAAGCGGCGGCACTTCCCAAACGGGAGGTGCCGCCGCTTTTGCTTTTTCAGAACAGAGACCCGGGACTTAGTTGCCGAAGATCAACAGGGCGTTGGGCACAAGGCCGATGATGGTTGCGCAGGAACCGATGAACCAGAAGCTGCAGCCGATGTCATGGATGGTGTTCGTGGGGCTTTTTTCAGCATGGGAAACCAGAGCGTTCATGCCGTTTTCCACCCAGTTGGAGTTGATATTTGCCTTGCGGTAATCGTGGATGGCAGAAACAGCCTTGTACCAGCCGTACAGCGGGAACCATGCCATGGCGGCTTCCACAACACCTACGCCGCCCTCGGTGTAGGTCATTTCTTCGCAGGACAAAACATTGTATGCAGCAGGATAAGTAATGGCGTTCGTCATAAAGCAAAACTCCTTTTTTAGGTTTGATAAAAAAAGCGGCGGCTCTTCCGTTGAAGAGCCGCCGCAAAAAGCCCTTTGGTGTACTCCTGAAAATTAGAAGTAGATGATGCCCAGAGACATAACGGCAGAAAGGCCAAAGCTGCTGATGGTCGATGCAGCATTCCAGAAGATCATGCCGGCATGGTAGAAGGTGTTGGTCACATTGCCCTTGCAGTCGGCTTTGATATCGCTCCAGACGTTGGATACCCAGTTGTCGTGATCCTTCTTGCGTGCTTCACGGCAGGTGTTGATGCCGATAACCGTAGCGTAGCCGGGCCACAGCCATGCAGCGACAGCCTGACCGACGGTAGCACCGCCTTCGGTGTAGGTCATTTCTTCGCAGGACAGAACGTTGTAGGAAGCAGGCATCATGATTTTGTTTTCCATAATAACACTCCTTTGAATCAAAGCTATCCAGACAGTGCAAGATCGCACTGTTTAAAACCCAAAAATAAACCGGGATATGCGCTTGGAGATCGTTCTCATAAAGCAGGGCGCGCCGCCGCATGACGCGAGTAGTTGCTTGCAGGAAAAGGAAAGCAGTGCTGTTCTCTGCAGGCAAAAGACCGTTCAGACGGTATACAGCTGTCTCTTATACACATCTGACGCTGCCGACGACGGAG
>ENA-UAOK01000428-UAOK01000428.1-human-gut-metagenome-genome-assembly--contig:-NODE-428-length-24407-cov-6.621756_pt1 | contig 24407 bp, 16 predicted proteins | sample MGYA00243467_ERZ654553 | MGnify/ENA primary metagenome ERZ654553 (study PRJEB26926, sample SAMN06164886) | human gut metagenome | biome: ENVO:00009003; feature: ENVO:2100002; material: ENVO:00002003...
ATGTAGCAATCTATAAAATGCACCTGCGGAAACAATGCCGACAGTTCGTTTATTATCATTTTATAGTCACAGCCTGCAAAAAGGTGAACACAGCTTAGAAAAATCAAAACGCATTTTGGCTTTTCCTCAAGCCTGTTTATTATATCCCTTACTCCGTCTATAACGTCCTGCTCCATTGTGCCGTCATACAGATCCTGCTCAGAAACAGTCACCCATGACATTCTGTCCATGGCATTCATCTCTGCCGCAGTGAGGATAACGCCCCTTAAACAGCCCTGTGCGCAGACAAATATCTGCCGTGACTCAGGGATAAGCATACCGGTATGGACGATATTCCACACGCCCCTTGTTGGGGGATTATATTCAAGACCGCTTTCAAAAGGCGCAGGAAAAGCCGCCTTCGTTATATTTATGCCGCTCTCTTTTATCATTTTTCTTCTCCCATACCGCAAAGCTCGGCTATCTTATCCGCCAATGCTCTATACTGCTCTGCCGCAGTGCTGTCAGGAAAAGCTTCCATGACAGTTTTGCGCATATCCTCAGCTTCGCTCACAAGGTCGCTTCGGTCTATCTCGGCTATCACAGAGCTGTGAAAATCAGCCGCAAGCTCCGCCGCTTTTTCCTCCTCGTTTTTTACGTTGCGTTTATTGAGGATAAAACCGCCAAGAGAAGCATATCCACGGCTTTTGAAATTTTCCACCGCCATTGCGATGTTTGCGGCGGCATATACAGACATACTCTCACCTGACGTGATGATAAACACCTTATCGGCATAGCCCTTTCGCATTGGCATTGAAAAACCTCCGCACACCACGTCTCCGAGAACGTCATAGATAACAACGTCAGGCTGATATTTTTCATATGCGCCCTTTTTTTCAAGCTCCTCCAAAGCTGCGATTATACCTCTGCCTGCACAGCCAAGCCCCGGGACCGGACCGCCTGCTTCAACACACACAACGCCGTTATAGCCTACCCTTACCATATCTTCAAGGTCAAAGCTTTCGCCTTTTCGCACAAGGTCAAGAACGGTGGGTATCCTCTCTCCCCCATGGAGAAATGTGGTGGAGTCAGCCTTTGGGTCACAGCCTATCTGCATGACTTTCAGCCCTTTTTGTGCAAGTGCAACACTGACGTTTGATGCCGCCGTTGACTTTCCTATTCCGCCTTTTCCGTAAAAAGCAAGCTTTATCATTATATGTGATCTCCTCTTGATATCTTTATTTTATAGCCTATGGACTCCATTCGTCTTTCAAGGCAAGCTCTGCACTGTGCTGACTCGTCACCTGTGCATATCTTGTTGTCATAGAGCATATATTTTTTTCTCACTGCCACAGGGGACAGATTCGGCATTATAACGTTCGCACCTGACAGCACCCCTTGTTCTCTCCCTTTTGGGTTTATAGTACCAAGGGCGGTGGTGGCAGGCAAAAGAACGTCGGGGAGCATTATCCTGCAAATGCTCAGCAGAAAGAGGGTAAGCTCATATGAGCCTTGTGGACAGCTTCTGAAAGGCGTGTCCTTATGTGGGAGAAAAGGTCCAATGCCTATCATTTCGGGCTTGAAACCGCACATAAACTCCATATCCTCAGCAAGGCACTCAACCGTCTGATACGGCGAGCCTATCATCATTCCACAGCCTGTCTGATAGCCTATCTCTTTTAGATCTGAAAGACACTCCATTCGGTTTTTCCAAGACATTTCGGCTGGGTGGAGCTTTTTGTAATGCTCCTCGTCGGCAGTTTCGTGCCTGAGAAGATACCGGTCTGCACCTGCATTGAAAAGGGCTTCATAGTCCTCACGGCTTTTCTCACCTAGGGATAATGTCACCGCACAGTCAGGGTGACGCTTTTTTATCTCTCTGACGATACCGCAGAGCATTTCCCTGTCATAGAAAGCGTCCTCACCGCTTTGAAGCACAAAGGTACGGAAACCATAGCCGTAGCCCTCGTCACAGCACTGCAAGATCTCCTCAGCGGTGAGCCTGTATCTGCTCACGTTGCCGTTTGAACGCCTTATTCCACAGTAAAGGCAATCGTTTTTGCAGATGTTTGAAAACTCCACTATGCCCCTTATGTAGATATCCTTCCCGAACATTTCCTGCGAAATGCACCTTGCAAGCTCTGCGGCATAGGTTCTGTCGCTCTCGTCATATTCTTTTATAAGCTTCACCCATTCATCGTGGGAAAGCTTTTTCTCGCAGTTTAGTTTATCAATAAGTTCTCTGACCGCCATTGTGATCTTCAAGCTCCTTTACAAGATGTGGAAACACTTCTATGCTACGTTTGAGAATACCTTTCATATACGCAATTGCAATGCCATAATTTGTGAACGGCACGTCTGCGTCACAAGCACACTTCATTCTGTAGGTAAGCTCTTTTGAGCCGAGCATACAGCCACCACAGTGTATGCAAAGCGCAAAGTCTGAAAGCTCCTCTGGAAAGCCATGACCTGATGACAGCACTATCTCAAGATTCTTGCCTGTGTATTCTTTCAGCCAGTTCGGAAGCTTCACAGAGCCTATATCACCGCACTGTCTATGATGTGTACAGCCCTCTGAAATAAGCACCTTGTCACCGTCTTTAAGATCGTCGATAGCTTTCACGCCCTTTACAGCGGTGTCAAGAAAGCCCTTATATCTAGCCATAAGGATAGAAAACGAGGTGAGAGGAATATCCTCGGGAGTATCCTTTGAAACTCTTGCGAAAGCCTGACTATCCGTTATAACAAGGGCAGGCTTCTCTATCCTGCCAAGCACTCCTGAAAGCTCAGTTTCTCTTACCACCACTGCACAGGCGTTTGCTTCAAGAACATCTCTTATCGCCTGCTGTTGTGGCAGGATAAGCCTGCCCTTTGGCGCGGCGCTGTCGATAGGGGTGACAAGCACCACCATATCGTCAGGCTTTATAAGGTCGCCCACAAGCTTCATTGTCATGGTGTCTGTTTCAGTGAGCTTTGCAACGGCGTTTTTAAGCTCCTCTATGCCTGTTTTCTCTTTTGCGCTGACGTACACTGCGCCCTCCTCTTTTGGGATATCAGTGAGCAGGTCGGCTTTGTTTTTGGCTATAATAAAGGGTATGTTTTTCTCTTTGAATATTGAGATAAGCTGTTTTTCGCAGTCGCCAAGGGGCAAGATGCAATCGGTAACAAGAACGGCGCAATCTGTTCTGTTTAGTATCTGCTTAGTTTTCTTCACACGAAGCTCTCCAAGCTCGCCCTCGTCGTCAAAGCCAGGGGTATCTATTATCACAACAGGGCCAAGGGGCAAAAGCTCCATTGCCTTTGTAACAGGGTCGGTGGTAGTGCCTTTCGTATCGGATACCACTGCAAGATCCTGATTTGTTACTGCATTCACAACGCTTGATTTTCCTGCGTTTCGTCTGCCGAAAAAACCTATATGTATACGTTCTCCGCTTGGTGCGTCATTAAGTCCCATTGCAAAAGCTCCTCTCAAAAAAATAAGCCATACCCCTGAGGATACAGCTTTGATAACAAAAAAGGCTATGCTTGCTCATAAAAAACCTAATCCACGGGCGAACGCTGTTCGCCCCTACATGAGTAGAGATAGGGCTTTCTATCTGCTTTTTACTTTTTCTGCTTGATGTGTATTCTTTCGCCTTAAAGGAGAAAACTCGTTTTCGGCGTCAGGGTCACAAATATTTATTAGATTTTTACTGTGGCGAATAAAGGGTCTTGGCGGTCACTCCCTCAAGCCTGCCTATCTTGCCTGCAAGAGAATTTATAACGTCCTGCGGAGCGTCAACTGCCACACTTATTATGTTCATGCCACGTTCTCGGTATGGCAGACCCATTCGTCCTATTATATACTCGGCATGCTCATGAAGAATTGCGTTTATCTCCTGCGCAGAGCCGTTATCGTGTGCGATTATTGCAAGTATTGCCACACGGGTATCCATAAAACACCCCCGTAATGTAAAAGTGTACTTTATCTTACTTTATGATAGCACGATTTGTTGGCGTTGTCAATTGGAAGTTATCTATTTGAATAAAATTTTTAGATAACATTTGACTAAAATATACGACTTATACTATTGACAAGTGGAGTTAGTCATGGTAAACTTATTCTGTAGAGTTCTTTTAGATAAAACATAAGAATAAAATATAGCTATGGAGGAAAAGACAATGACTCTTGATAAGCTTAAAACGGGTGAATCTGCCGTGATAAAAGCGGTAGGTGGCGAGGGTGCGCTTAGGCTGCGTTTTCTCGACATGGGACTTATACCCAAAACAAAGGTGAAAATGCTAAAGCGTGCGCCAATGGGCGACCCTCTTGATATAGTGCTGAGAGGCTACGAGCTGACGCTCAGGATAGAGGACGCAAAAAACATAGAGATAGAAAAAACAGAGGAGAATGACCATATATGAGATTTGCCCTTGCAGGAAATCAGAACTGCGGAAAGACCACGCTTTTTAACGCCCTTACAGGGTCTAATCAGCACGTTGGAAACTTTCCCGGTGTAACAGTCGAGCAGAAGGTCGGTGACATAAAGGGGCAGAAAAACTGCACTGTGGTGGATCTGCCGGGAATATACTCACTGCGCCCTTACACGCAGGAAGAGATCGTCACCCGTGACTACATAATAAATGAAAAGCCTGACGGCATTATAAACATTGTTGACGCCACCAATATAGAGCGAAATCTGTATCTCACTTTACAGCTTCTTGAACTGCGTGTGCCAATGGTGCTTGCCTTAAACATGATGGACGAGGTAAGAGCCAACGGTGGAACGATAGACGTAAAAATGATGAGCGACGCACTTGGCATACCTGTTATTCCAGTAAGTGCGGCAAAGGGCGAGGGTATCTCAGACCTTATCGACAAGGCTGTAGAAACTGCCCGAAACAAGACAAAGCCTGTTGTCACAGACTTTTGCTCAGATGATTCCGCTGTGCACAGATGTATACACGCAGTTGTGCATCTTATCATGGATCACGCTAATCGAGTTGGCATACCGCCGAGATTTTGTGCTTCAAAGCTTATTGAGGGTGACAAGAATATCGAGGATCAGCTTGAGCTTAATCAAAACGAGCTGGAGCTTCTCGAACACTGCATAGTAGAAATGGAGGACGAATCAAAGCTTGACAGAAATGCGGCGCTTGCAGATATGCGATACGACTTTATCGAAAAAGTCGTTGCCATAAGCGTTGTGAAATGCCACGAGAGCCGAGAACACAAGCGGAGCGTAAAAATAGACCGCATTTTAACGGGAAAATACACTGCACTGCCTGTATTTTTCGGGATAATGTTTCTTGTATTTTTCCTCACATTCAATGTTATCGGCTCGACCCTTTCCGATTGGCTTTCCCTTGGTATAGACAAGCTCACCGACCTAGCAGACAAAGGGCTTACAGCCTACGGCATAAACCCTGTTGTACACAGCCTTATAATAGACGGAGTTTTTGCAGGCGTTGGAAGCGTTCTAAGCTTTCTGCCTATAATAGTGACGCTGTTCTTTTTCCTTTCCATACTGGAGGACACGGGCTACATGGCACGAGTGGCATTCGTAATGGACAAGCTTCTTAGAAAGATCGGTCTTTCGGGACGAAGCTTTGTGCCTATGCTCATAGGCTTCGGCTGTTCAGTGCCTGCCATAATGGCGACGAGAACGCTTGTATCAGACCGTGACAGAAAAATGACCATACTTCTTACCCCTTACATGAGCTGTTCGGCAAAGATACCTATTTACGCAGTTTTCTGTGCAGCATTTTTCAAAAAATATCAGGCGCTTGTGATGATAGGCTTATACATAACGGGCATAGTGCTTGGGATAATAGTTGCACTGATACTGAAAAATACAGCTTTCCGTGGCAAGCCTGTGCCGTTTGTAATGGAGCTTCCAAACTATCGTCTTCCTTCGGCAAAAAGCGTAGGACTTCTTCTTTGGGACAAGGCAAAGGACTTTATACAAAGAGCTTTCACAGTTATATTCTTTGCGACTATCATAATATGGTTTTTGGAGACCTTTGACGCAAAGCTCAACGTTGTAAAAGACTCCTCCGACAGCCTGCTAGCTCTTATCGGTCAGGCTATATCGCCAATATTCAAGCCTTTGGGCTTTGCAGATTGGAGAGTGACCACCTCGCTTATATCAGGCTTCACTGCAAAAGAGGCGGTAGTAAGCACAATGGCGGTACTGATGAACACAAGCACTGCAAATCTTGGCACTGCTCTTTCGGGAGCATTCTCCACCCTTTCCGCACTGAGCTTTCTCGTATTCACCCTGCTTTACACCCCATGTGTTGCGGCGGTGGCGACCATAAAGAGAGAGCTTGATTCAAGGATACAGACAGTAGGCGTTGTGATAATGCAGTGCATGGTGGCATGGCTTTGCGGCTGTGCGGTATATCAGATAGGAGCGTTATTATGAATACAGCCGACTGGATAGTGGTGATACTTCTGCTTTTATGGGCAGTAACGGCGGCAATAAGTATATCAAAGCAAAAGAAAAAAGGTAAATGCTGTGGCTGTTGCTCACACTGTCACAGCAGATGCGGCAAAAAATAAGGCATAAAAATAGCGGAGAACTGCAAAAAGAATGCGTTCTCCGCCATTTTATTAATATATAAGCAACACTAAGAAAATCAAAAATTTACAATGCATCTGGCTTTTTTCGTTAATACACCTGACAAATAAGCAAAAATGTGATATAATATAGCTTAGGGCGAAGTTATCTACCCTGTTTTTTGAGGTACAGTTAGTTTAATCTAACTTTATAAAGAAAACCAGCTTAGAAAGGTCGGTATTATGAAGAAACAATTTTTTAGCAATGAGAAAGACGGTTTTTATGGTACATATTATGAAAACCCCAAGGGTGCAAACTGCGCAATGATAGGTCTGTTCGGCGACGATCCTAATGACTTTATGGCAAAGTGCGGAGCAAAATGGCTTCACAAAAATGGCGTGAACGTTATGTGTATGTCACCTGACGTGAAGAACTACAGCCATGTGAACTTCCCGCTTGAAAGGATAGAGACTGCTACAAAGTGGCTCAAAAGCCATGGAAACAAGAAGATAGGCATAATGGGAATGAGTACGGCAGGAATGGATTCCCTTGTGGCAGCTTCATATTTCCCTGACATAACACTCACTTTCGGTCTTACGCCAAGCGACTTTGTATGGCAGGGCTTTGAGCAGGGCGAAAAAGACGGCTGCAAGGAATGGCCTATCCCTGACGCTTCCACACTTTCATGGCAGGGCAAGCCGCTTGCCTATATGCCGTTCGTTTATGCCCACCCTGAATACTATCACAAAATAGAAGAAGAAACCAAAGGCTCGGGAGATATAACACGAAGCACGCACCTTTTTATCGACTCTGAAAAGGCAAGAGAACATACAGAGGAAGAAATGATAAAGGTTGAGAACATCAAGGGCAAGCTTATAATGGTGGGTGCTGATGACGACAGCTTCTGGGAGGCAGGAAAATACGTCCGCCGCATGGATAAGCGCTTGAAAGAACGCCCTCACGAGTGCGATTACGAAGCCCTGACTTACGAGCATGGAACGCACTTTGTGCTTCCTGAGACAATGCTCAGAAAAGCACTTCCTGTGGGACTTAAATTCGTAATGAAATTTATTTTCAAGGCTGCAAAGGACTATCCTAAGGAGTGCGAGCAGACAAGAAAGGATATCGACAGACGGCTTTCTACGGCTTTAAAACAGTGGGTAGCTGAATAAAAAAGCCCATAAAATACGCTATTTTGTGTAGGGGAGACCTCTGGTCGCCCCTTGCTCGATATGTTTTACGATAAACAAAGACCGACTTCCAGCGAAAAAAGCTGAAAGTCGGTCTGTTATTTTTTGCAACAGCATAAATGCTTTCAAAAAGAAGATTTTTGTGAATTTTGTGAGTTTTCTATTGACATCAGAGTGCGGATATAGTAAAATTAACGATATGTGAATATTTTCTAATAGCAGTCACATATCAAAGCAAAAAAGCAATTATTTTATATAAATAGTGGTGGGTCATCGGGGCCCTGACGAAGGAGCAAGCTATGTTTACAAGCGATACAGCGAAATATAAAATAATAGGTATCTGCACTTCATGCGTACAATCTGACTATGTGAGAGATATAGTATCTTCCATAAGCCGAAAGGGTGTAAAAGAGGGCTACAAGGTGCTTCTTTTTAACACCTTTTGCGACCTTTATCACAACATTTCCTACAACCATGGTGAAGCAAGCATTTTTGATCTTATAAATTATGACATTCTTGACGTACTTATAATAATGCCCGAGGCAATAAAAAGAGACAGCATTTCCAACGAGATAAGCAAGCGTGCCCATGAACACGGTGTTCCTGTCATATGCGTTGACAGTACAATGGATAATTGCTGCAGTGTGACATTCAATTACTCTGACGTTTTTGAAAAGATAGTTCGCCATGTGATCGAATTTCACGGCTGCAGAAGAGTTAATTTCATTGCTGGCGTAAAGGGCAATACTTTCTCAGAAGAGCGTATAGAAGCATACAAAAAGGTGCTTGCAGAAAACGGCATAGAATTTGAGCCTGAGCGTCTTGGCTATGGTGACTTCTGGGATATGCCAACAAAAGGAGTATTGGAGAAATTTTTAGAAAGCAGTTTGGAATTTCCGCAGGCGATAATATGTGCAAACGACGCTATGGCGATAGCAGCTTGCAGCATACTAAGAGAACGAGGCATAAAAGTGCCTGAAGACGTTATTGTAACGGGCTTTGACGGCATCGAGCTTGAACAGTATAACAGCCCTCGTCTTACAACGGCGGCTGTAGACAATGATGTGCTTGGCGAAAAGATAATAAACGCCATAGACCATATGATGAACGGAGTGCCTCTTCCTGAAAAAATAGAGGTCAGCTACACCATGAGGATATCCCAGTCTTGCGGCTGTGAGAAAATAGACCCGAGAGAAGTAGGCGACAAGATCCTTGAGCTTTACCATAGAATGAACAATTCTGATGGTCACGAACAGCATATGTTCTCTTATCTTGCAAAATCAGTGGAATGTCACACCGTAGAAGAAATGGCAAAGGTAATGGCACGTTCGGGAGATTATTATAGCTGGGTATGCACAAACACTGATTTTCTGTCAAACACGAGGCAGAGAGAACGCTTTAATAACAGCTTTACAAAGCAGATGAGAGTTTTCATGCAGACTTTTGACAACAAATACAAGACTGGTGAAGTATTTGACACCAAGGATCTTTTGCCTGATATGGAGCAAGTCCTCGGACGCCATAACTGCTTAATGTTCTCGCCGCTTCATTTTCAGGACGAGGTCATAGGCTATGCGGCAAATTCATTTAGTCCTATATATTTTCTTTTCCAGAACACAAGGCGTTTTATAAACAACACCAATCAGATAATGGAGAGCTTTAAAAACCGCCAGCGGCTTGAAAGGGCAAATGCAGAGCTTGCAAGGATACATATGCTTGACCCCATGACGGGGATATATAACCGCAGGGGCTTTTACAAAAACGTAAGAAAGCTTATTTCAAAGGCTGAGAAACAGGGCGTAGGCGTATGGGTATTCTCTATTGACATGGACAACCTTAAAAAGATAAATGACCTCTATGGTCACAACGAGGGTGACAAGGCGATAAAGGCAGTGGCGTCGCTGATGACAAAATGCACTGCAGAGGGTGGGATATGCTCACGCTTCGGCGGTGATGAATTTGTGGCTGTTATCGCTGAAACAGACGGTGCAGACAGCTTTTACGAAAAGGTATCCCGCAGCATTGCAGAGTACAATCGCAGAAGTAAGTCGCCATATGATGTGTCGATAAGCTGTGGCTACAAAGCTGGAAAGCCGAAAACATTGAAAGAGATCGATGATCTTATGAAAGCGTCAGATCGTGAGATGTACACGCAAAAGCGTAAACATCATAGTCGGCGGGACTAACAGACCTAACAAGAGGGCGGATAGTTTGAAAACTTCTGCCCTTGTTTTTATGCTATTTGGGTATGCCAACTCCCTCAAGAAAGATCTTCAGCACGATCAAAACGAGTATAATGTCGCCTGCTGTTTCTGCCTTGCTCTTATATTTCGAGCCGAACTTGTTGCTATGGCGAGTCAACTTTTTTTGTCAAATAAACATTTGACAAAATTGCAAAACTGTGATATAATAACGATTGTAATATGTTTCCGTAGCTCAGCTGGATAGAGCGACCGCCTCCTAAGCGGTAGGTCGGGTGTTCGAATCACCTCGGGAACGCCATAATGTGGAGACAAAAAAGATGTCTCCTGCGAAAAGCCCGAATATATCGGGCTTTTTTGCTACCCAAATGTAAACAAAAACGAATGAAGGCGAAATGGGGTCTGTTTATGACCGAACAGAAAAAGAATACTATCATAACAAGCGGCATCGCTGTTCTTGCCGTGATACTGGCATATTGCTTCCGAATTGTGGGCAGGGGCAGCTTCTACCCGATGCTGTTTTCCTATCTGCGCAGCTTTATCTATATCGGTCTGTTCGCCGCCTGGGGGCTCTCCGTCCGTCAGCGGATCGTGCAAAAGCAGGTGTGCAGGTTTATGACGGTCACCGCTGTACTGCTCATCATATGGATGGTAGTCCGTTCGGCAAAATATTTTATATTCTGGCAGCCGGATGCCGTCCGTTACCTGTGGTATCTGTTCTATCTGCCCATGCTGTTTGTGCCTATGCTGGCGCTGCTGATCGCCATGTCATTGGGAAAGCCGGACGAATACAAATTCCCCAAGGGAATATCGATTCTGTGGATCATCTCCGGCACATTGCTTCTGCTCGTGCTCACAAATGACCTGCACCAATTCGTATTTACCTTTCCGAAGGACGCCGCCGTGTGGACAGACAAAAACAACGGCTACTCGATAGGCTACTTCATTATTGTAGGCTGGCAGGTGCTGTGTGCCTTTGCCGCACTCGTAATTATGTTTTTCAAATGCCGTGTGCAAAAAGGAAGGCTCCACTTCCTGCCCATTGTTCCTATGCTGCTGACGATCGTTTACAGCGTGCTTTACTATGCGGGTGCGGATTGGCTGCTCCACTTGTTCGGCGATATTGCCGCATTCCAAAGTGTGATGTATATTCTGACCTTTGAGTTTTGCATCGCCTGTGGATATATACATTCAAACAGCCGTTATGTGGACTTGTTTGCCTCCTCTGTCGGCACATCGGCAGAGATCACCGACAAGGACTTTACCGTTCGGTATGCAGCTGTAAACACTGCGCCTATCTCAAAGAAAACGATGAAAAAAGCCGAGCAAAGCCCGGTCACAATGGGCGGCTTGACCGTTCACACCATGCCCATTGATGGCGGCTATGCCGTATGGACAGAGGATGTGTCGGCTTTGCGTGACATCAAGGAGGACTCCGAGCTTCTTGCAGACGAGCTTGCCGACAGGAACGAAATACTCCGTTATGAATACAAGCGTGAAGCCAAGCGCCGCAAGGTGGAGGAGCAAAACCGCCTGTATGATCTCCTGCGTTCCGCTACACAGACGCAGATTGACCGCATTGCAGAGCTCACTAAGGAATACCGCCGAATCTCAAGCACCGATCCCGACAGTGCCAAAACGCTCCTTGCCGAGATTGCCGTGCTGTGCAGCTATATTAAACGTCGCAAGCATCTGACGCTCCTTACCGACCGAGATATTAAAATAGCGGAAACGGAACTCCACCGTGCCTTCAATGAGTCCCTCCAAACGCTGAAGCTGTTGGGCGTCCGCAGCTCGCTCTATGTGGACGAATCTCTTTCCATGCTCTCCGGCAAAACGGCGACTGCTGTATTTGATTTTTATGAATCGGTTATTGAAGCCGACATTTTGAATTTAACAGGCATACAGGTAAGCCTCATAAAGGCAAACGGCTTGCGCTTGTCACTGAATGTGTGCTGCAAAGCCGACCTTTCCGCTTTGGTAAGCGGAGACAATATCCGCTGTGAAAAAGAGGACGACGAGGAATACCAGCACCTTGTATTTGAAGCGAAAGAAGGTGACAGAAAATGAGTGCATTTTCTTCCCTTTCTGAATTTTGGCAGACCATGCTGCCGTTTATCATGCTTGTGGAGATCGTCCTTGAGATCGGGCTGTTTATGTATCAGCTTCTTCGCAGCAATAAGCCGGTGCGCAGCCTGCTGAGTCTGGCGGTCATGGCGGTGATGATCCCGCTGCTATTCTCCGTTTCTCAGGCAGATCCCGATAATATAGGGGACGCATTTCTGCTGGACGCACCGTGGCTGATATTTGCCGCTGCCATTTTCCTTGCGGCAGTTCACTTTGCCATTGCTCTGCCGCAGGAATACCGCCGAAAAAAGAACGAGCTCTCACCGTTCTCCATTAAGGAAGCAACGGATAAGCTGCCTATGGGCATCTGCTTTGCCGACCCGAACGGCAGGATCATCCTGTGCAACAACCGTATGCGCAGGCTCTCCTTTGCCCTTTGTGGCCACGAGCTGCAAATCAAAAGCGATATGGAAAATGCCCTGAGCGCGCCGGACAGATCCGTAACCGTCAAGGATGATTGCTACATCCTGCCCGACAAGACCGTCTGGCAGTTTCGCACACAAAATATCACCGTGGACAGCGATGACCGCTGGCAGCAGATAACGGCGCACAATGTAACCGAGCTGTATAACGGCTACCAAAAGCAAGAGGAAATAAATGAAGAACTGGCAGAAGTCAATCGAAAGCTCAGGAAGATGTACGCTCGCATGGAGAACGATGTCAAAGAGAAGGAAAGCCTTGACCTAAAGGTCTATATTCACGATACCATCGGGCGAAGCCTCCTGACCATCCGTGACATCATAGACAGCGGAGAGGATACTGAGCGAAAGCTTGAGGCGCTGCAAAATGCCATCGGTATGCTGGCAAGCAACCGTGTCACCTCTGTCAGCACAATGGACGAAGTAAAAAGAACTGCACAGCAGCTTGGCGTGGCTGTAAAAATCGACGGCTACCTGCCCCGTGATACCGCAGCCGAGGAGCTGACCGTTGCTGCCGCCAAGGAGTGCGTGACCAACTGCATCAAGCACGCAGACGGGAATGAGGTATATATCCGCATTGCCCAGCGCGGCGAACGCTATGATGTTACCATAACCAACAACGGCAAAATACCCACAGAGCCGATAAAGGAAGGCAGCGGCCTGTCAACGCTTCGCCGCAGTATTGAAAGTTCCGGCGGTGAAATGCATATTTCGCACAATCCACGCTTTGCTCTTCTGATTACGATTCCCGCAAAGGAGGTCAGCCTATGATAAACACCATACTTGTAGAAGATGATCTATACATCCAAAAGCACTTTGTCGATCGTCTTGCGGCAGACGGCGAGTTTCATCTTGTCGGCGTTTTCCGTGACGCCTTTGAAGCGGAAAAGCACTGCGACGCCACCGTAAAGCTCGTCCTTATGGATGTGCAGACGCATCATAAGCATTCCGGTCTTGCCGCCGCAGAGCGCATCAAAAAGGCTTTTCCGCAAATCAAAATCGTTGTGGCTACCTCGCTTGTCGATCCCGAAGTTTTGCAAAGAGCCAAAATGGGTGCTGCCGACAGCCTGTGGTATAAGGACCACGGAACAGAGGAGCTGATGAGCGTGGTAAAGCGCACTCTGGCAGGCGAAAAGGTATTCCCCGATACCGCTCCGGCCATTGAAATGGAGGGTACGATGTCCGATGTCTTCTCGCCCCGGCAGTTAGACATCCTACGCCTTTATATAAAGGGCTTTACCTATCAGGAAATTGCCGATAAGCTGGGCATCTCCAAAAACGGCGTTCGCTGGAACCTGGACGATATGGTGGAAAAGAGCGGCTTTGAAAGCAGAGAAGCGCTGGTTGCAACCGCCATTGAAAACAAGCTCATGGTGATCACCTTAAAAGACGAATAAGCAAAACTGAACCCCTTGGCTGTACGGTCAAGGGGTTTTTCGCGCCCAAAAGGCAAATTTTTTTGAAAAAAATCAAGATTTTTCTTCTGTTACTGGCACAAGTGCCAGTGACAAACGCCAAAAAATCAGTATAATAGATAATGTAAGATTAGGATTGTGCTTTTAGAAGGTGGTGATGAATGATGAAAAAAATCGTTCTGGACATTCAAAGCGATATCCATGCGCACACCATGGAGCGAATGCTGATGCAAAAATTGGACGATTGCCAAGTTGTGATCTCCGAGTCGCCGGACGCAACCGCCGAGTGGTGCAAAACGCATCGACCGGATGTGCTTTTAATGGAGGTCAAGGCGTATTCGCCCTGGATGTTCAAAGAACGAATGGCGATCCGTGACAAGGTAAAAAGGAACACGGAAAACTGTCGTGTCATTCTCTTTGTGGATGATGATACAGATGAAGATTTGACCGAAAAGGTACGGCAGGCAAAGCGCGAGGGTCTGATAGACGCTTTTCTCTTCGGTTCGGTATCCGAAAACTACTTTGCTTCGGTCATCGACAGTGTTTAAATCAGGCAACACAAAAAGCATAAAAATCTTCAAAATAATTATGAGGGAGGAATAATAGTATGACAAAAACGAACAAACGAAGGCGCGTCGCCAGCGTCCTGTTGGCGCTTGTGATGCTGCTCTCACTGATGCCGGGTCTGGAGCTTCCCGCCCATGCCTTTTGGGATGACTACGACACCGGCGGAGATTGCCCCAACTGCGACCACTACCACTGGGGTGAGAATTTGTGCGACTGCCAGTTCTGCACCATTGACTGCAACTACGATTGCTGGGTTGAAACCCATTGCAACGACTGCGGTCTGTGCCTGGGCGACACGCCCTACTGGTGCGAGGAGTGCTATAAATGCGCCGACTGCATGGAGGACACGCACTGCTCCACCTGCGCCAAGTGCTACATTGGCGAGGATGACCAGCTGTGCGGCGAATGCTATAAGGGTCCCTGCTGCTCCATAACCATTTGCGACTCCTGCGGCTTCTGCGATGACTGTGCAAACGATGACAGCGACCCGATGCACTGCTCGCTTTGCAACAGCTGCTTCGGCTCGGTGGACGAGTGCGTGGACGACGATGATACCGGCGTCATCCACTGCATCGATTGCCACACATCCTGCGAACAGTGCGAGGAATGCCTGCTGAACCAGGAGTCCTGCGAGGACTGCGGTCTGTGCCTGGAGTGCTGCCGAGATAACTCCGAGGGCGGTGGCTGTCCGGACGGCGAGACCTGCGTGGAAAGCGCCGAGTGGGACGAGCACATCTGTCAGGGCTGTGACGGCTGGGTCACAGATAAGGAGGACGAGGATGAATTCTGCGAAACCTGCGAGATGTGCAAGGAGTGCTGCGAGGGCAACTCCGACTGCTCCGAGGGAATGTGCGCAATGGACACGGACTATGCGGATCACTTCTGTGAGGACTGCGGCCTGTGCTTCCACGACAGCGATCCCTGCGAGGACGGCTGCGATCAGCGCTGCAAGGACTGCTGCCGAGATGCCGTAAGCGCTATGGGCTGCGATCATGACGACTGGTGCTTCAGCGACTCTGATTTTGAGGATCATCTGAAGACGGAGCATTCCGGCGCCGGACATACCCACATAGCCTCCGCCACCTGGGCGGCTGACGGAACGCAGCACTGGCACCCCTGCCGCTATTGTGACGATAAAAAGCTGAATGCCGCCAACCATGAATTTGACGCCAAGGGCGTGTGCAAGGTCTGCGACTACATCAGCGGCAGTTCCATCGTCATCAACCGCCAGCCGAGGGGCGTCAAGTGTAAGACCTCTATCTACAGCAGCGGCGATTATGACGAAGAGCCGGAAAACGACCTGCTGTACAGCGAACATAACTGGGTCACCTTCTCTGTCTCGGCAAAGAGCCTGAAAGGCGACGAGCTGACCTATCAGTGGTATCAGAAGAATAATGCGAATCCCACGGCGGCGCCCTACAAGCTGCCGGAGAAAGATTACTATGTGGACGTGAACACCCCAACGCTGAGGCTGTCGGTTTCCGCCGAGGCCTGCATGGATGACTACTCCTACTACTGCGTCATCGGCAGAAAGGGTGACCCTTCGGACACCATGAAAACGGCGGAGGCAAAGCTGACTGCCACCCATGCCTACAGCCACAAGCAGGCGGGTGTGCGTGTGCCCACGGAAGACAGCGAGAGAACGCCGAAATACAATGTCACTTGGGTCGATAAGCATGGGGTTACCCATGACGGTGTCGTGGGTGGCGACCCGAAATGCGACGGCCACAAGCTCCCGTGCCTGTTTGAAGCAGGCTATTACGAACCGCATTATATGACCACCGGCTCCAAGGAGCGCATCTTCCCGCATACCTTTGTGCTTGACATTAGCTATGACGCAGTGGGCGGCGGCAGAGTCGATGTGCTCAGATGTTCCGTCTGCGACTATATCGTTCCTGTGAAGAGCCATGTCCATGATTACGGCTGGAACTGGGACTGCACCGGCTTCGGCAGTATCTATGAGTATACCTTCAACATCGGCGGCTCGACCAAGACGGTGGAGCAGCTCATCCTTGAGTCCGGCTATGCCCACCCCGAAAAGTGCAAGGTTCCCGGCTGCGAGGAGTTCATCATGGTTCCCCATAGCTGGGGCCGCTGGAATGTGGTCAAAAACCCCGATACCACAGGCGGCAGAGGCGGCATGGAGGCTGAATGCAGCGTCTGCGAGTATACAAAGACGAAAATCGACAAGGATGATGACGGAGGAGCCGATCATTGGACAAAGGACACCGCACTTGTGACGGTGAAAAATGGCCGGGCAACCCGTATGATCGTCAAGCCCGGCGACAAGATCAGGCTTTATCCCGAGGAGAGAACCGGTCAGAAAGCCATCGGCTGGAAGGTGGAGTATCGCCGCGAATACAATGAGTATGACATCACCAGCGGTACGGGATTACCTGTTACTAAAAATTGGAGTGCCAACGAGGCGAAGACCCTGTTCAAGCTGGTGACCAACGGCTCCGCCCTCGAGTGGGGCTGCACGATCCCAGAGTTCAGCGCCATGGGTGCCCCCGGCGGCGGCAGTTTCTTCTTTGAGCCTGTCTATGCAGGCTGTGACCACAGCGGCGGCACCACGGTGCTCAATGCGAAGGAGCAGATCTGCGACCGTAAGGGCTACACCGGCGACACCGCCTGCGCAGACTGCGGCCATGTCATCAGTGCCGGTTCGGATATCTACCCACCTGCAAACGCCGGTCATACCGGTCCACTGCAGCCGCTGTACTACTACGGCACGGCCAACTCGGCAACCACAGACGCGAGCCATGGCGGCAAACGCTATAACGCCAAATCGGGCGACTGCCGGCACCGCGCCTATGAGGGCGACTACCGCTGCACAGCTTGCGGCGGCACCGTAAAGGGCGAGACCGGCGACTTCAGGCATAGCGGTCCCCTTGAACTGCGGGATGTAAGAACGGCGACCTGTACAGAGAGGGGTTATTCCGGCAACCAGTACTGCACATCGTGCGACAGGATCGCGCATAAGGGCGTCTCAACCCCGTCTCTCCACGAAATTGCCGATAACTACAAGCTGATCAATGAGGTTAAGCCAGGATGCACCACCTCAGGCTATAGCGGCGACCAGCAGTGCACAGCCGGCTGCGGACAGATTATCCGCTACGGTCATGTCGTTAATAAGCTCAGCCACGACTGGGACGGCGGCAAACCTGCAAAACAGGGCAAGAGCGAAGGAATTCTCTACACCTGCCAGCGTGCCGACTGCGGCGAGACAAGGTTCGTCAGAAGCTCCGCCGCGACCGAGTTCACAGTCACGGTCATCAAGGGCACAGCCTCCGTTGCCGCAGGGACACTCATCACGGACAAGATCGCGCAGAACACCGTTGTGACCGTTACGGCGGACGCACCGGAGGCAGGCAAGGTCTTTGACAAGTGGGTCGTGCTGGAGGGCAATGTCACTCTGGCAGACGCCACCAAGGCAACTACCACCTTCACCATGCCCGGCAATGATGTGAAGCTCGAGGCCACCTATAAGGATGCGCCTCCAAGCCATACCCACAGCTACGGCACCGAGTGGAAGTATGACGACACCGATCACTGGCATGAGTGCGAGTGCGGCGATAAGGCCAATATTGCAGCTCACAGTGCTAGCGAGTGGATCGTTGACACGGCAGCTACCGAAACCGCCGACGGCGCTAAGCATAAGGAATGCACCGTCTGCAAGAAGGTTCTTGAAACCGCACCGATCCCCGCAACAGGCAGCAATCATACCCACAGCTACGGTACAGTGTGGAAGTATGACGGCACCAACCACTGGCATGAGTGCGAGTGCGGCGACAAGGCCGACACGGCAGCACACAGCTTCCAGTGGGTGATCGACAAGGCCGCTACCAAGGAGGCCACCGGCATCAAGCACGAGGAATGCACCGTTTGCGGCGCCAAGCGCAGCGAGAATACGGTCATCGACAAGCTCCCCGACGGCGGCAACACCGACAATACAGGCAGCAGTGATAATAACACCAATAAGCCAGGAAATGACGACTCCACCAAGTGTCCTCAGACCGGTGACAGCAGCAACCACATCGGTTGGCTGGCTGCTCTGTGCGGCGTTCTGACTCTGCTGGGCGTAAGCGGCAAAAAGAGAAAGGAATCCAAGGTTAAATAAGCCGACGCTTCCGAAATCAAAATAGCCTAAACACAATAGGCGGTGACGGATCATTCCGCCACCGCCTATTTTCCTGAAAGCGAGCTTGCCAGCAAGTCCCTTTCCGAAAGGCGGCAAGCGACACCCACATTCTGACCATGTATCCCCAGCCGAACGGGGACGGCAATCTCCGGCGCTCTTTCTTTATGCCTTCGACAAAAATCAGAGCAAAGCTCAAAAATCTTTTAGAAAATTAAAAAACTTGGTTGTAGCCCCCTCAACTTTTCAACATGGAAAGTGAGGGGGCTTTCTCTATAGCCTCCGCCCGTTCTTTGAAAACCGAATAGTACAGCGCATCCTTTTGTAGGGCGTAATTTTTTTGTGTCTAAAAGCAAATCTACTCACTGTCAAAAGCTTGAACTCACTACAAATAAAAAAAATGGTAACACCAGCAGGAAGTTATTTTCCTGCTAATGTTACCTCATTTACAAGTATCACAAGATTTAAAGGGGAAATGATAAAGTCTTTGTAATGCTTATCGTAATTCTTGTAGCTTTACGCTTAATTCTTGTAAATGTTTTTTGGCTCTTTAGTTTGATAGCCACCATACATTGATGCACATCCGCAGGCAGCTATACCCATTCTCTTAGTTGCTCTGGCAATAAGGCTGGCAAGCAATTTCTTAAATGATCTCATTCTTATCACACCTCTTTTCTTTGATCTTCGCTGATATTATTAAAACTGCAATTAATAGATTTGTTAACAGGATCATAGATCCAACCATCTGATATCTATTGATAATCGCCCCGCCAAACAGATCAAGCAACAGAAAAACTATCATTCCCATCGCTTTGAACTTTGGCTTTTTTTCTTTTTCTATAGGCTTATTTTTGTTCTCCACAGGGCAGAATACAAAAGCTATTATCTCTTCAAACACCACAAAGGCAGCTATCACCCATATATTTATATATCCGCATACCTTGTCATTAAGAAAAGCTGTAGCAATAAATGTTGAACACATCAACAGATTGCATCTGAAATATGTATCTGCATGATACCCTCCGGTAATAACCCTGACAGCAATAAACACTGCCAAATATATTACGCTTTCCAGCAAATGCCCTGTCAATGCTCCCATAAGCAATACAAGCACAATGTTTAACATTGATGAGATAGTTATTTCTATGCCATACCGATAAAAATCTTGTACCTCATCTGCTTTGCCGATAGCTTCCTGCTCGGTCAAAAAATTAAGTATACCCGATACAACAAGATCCATAAACTATCGCCTCGCTTTTGTCTTACCCTAATTTGAATTTTACTAGAATAACAGCAATATGTCAAGCTTTTTGGAATGAGTTGCAGGTTTTTGTCACGAAATGCAGCAACGGTCCAGAACAATCAGTTCAGGACCGTTGTATCTGCCATCAATGTTACCTGACAGCAAAACATTCCCTCCGACTCATAGAAATCGCATCTGCCATTATATTTTCTTGCTATCTCTCTGATTATTGAGGTCCCCAGACCATGCTGTTTTTTATCAGCCTTTGTGGTCGTAAGCCTTGGATTACTATCCATAACAGAATGATCTATTGAATTTTTTATCAAAAACGTATATGTATCCGTTTCTCGGTCGATCTTCAGATACAGAAATTTATTTGCGTCGTCGGCTATTTCCTTGCATGCCGTTATAGCATTCTCCAACGTGTTGCTCAACAGGTCGCAAAGGTCAGTTCCCTTTATTCCCTCAAAATCTGAAACTGTTATGCATGATATTTTTATCCCCAAGGAAGAAGCCATTGTAAGCTTTGCGTTAACGATAGCATTTACAATATTATTTTTCGTTTTAACATAGGACTCCGACTTCCCGATAAGGTCAAAGCTTTCTGAGATAAATTTTCTCGTTTCATCTATTTTTTGTACTTTCAACAGTTCATTAACCGTTTCATATTTGTCTTTTATATCATGCCTTAGTTTTCTCATGGCGTCATATTGCGACTCGGCGTTTCCGATAAACTGCTCAAGATACTGCTCTCTTAGTTTGACTATCTCCATTTCCTTGAGCTTCCGATTCTTTTTTATCAAAGAATTTATTATCCAGAATATAAGTATATTAAGAACAAAGACAAGCATATATGACAGATTTATATACAGCCTATGGCCATCGTCTGCCAAAAGGGACAGTTCATGTATTACCATAACGAGGAAAAACGAAATAATAAGCACTGCAATGATCGTCACCCAATCTGAAGCCGTATAATCATCTGTATGTTTAAAGGCCATCAGTATTAATCTAAATACAATGAATATAGAAATCTGGATCATTATAAGCGTCACAAATCTAAGCAAGCTTTGTTCGACCACAAGCTCCCTGAGGGATATTTTAAAAAATGACGATACAGCATTTAGTTCCAATGACGTTATCAACAAGATCGCAACCTGCGAGAGGGATATGGAAAGAAATTTCTTTACTGCATTGTCACTAAAAAAGCAAAACGCAAAAACAAGCAGACTTGCCCAGTACAAAGCACTTCCAAAGCCCTCAAATACAGTGAAATAATTAAAAGCAGTGACCAGACAGCCTTCACAAACGGCAAATATAACAGCCCATATCTTAGCCCTTTCATGAGATCTTGGCGTAAGGAATCTATATATAAACCATGTTTCCAGACCGCCCTGATAAAAGTTTATCAAGATCTCAAATATCGTCCACAATGTAATAGTCATCACTTTCTCCTCAGATATTCAGTCAAAGCGTCGTCAACTGCATTCTTATATCCTCGGCTCATGGGAAGCTCTGAACCGCTTTTGAAGATCACTGTTTCATTTGAACGGCTTATGTTAAAAACATATTTCAGATTGACGATATATTTTTTATGCACCCGTATAAAATCAAATTTACGATAAGCCTCTTCTATCTCGCCAATGCTATCTCTGACTGCAATAGTATCCTTATTATTTGCAAAATGATATATGATGCTGTGGCTATTGCTCTCTATATAAGTTACATCCCGAAGCTTTACAGAGATCCTTCCCTGCTCCCTATTCTCCAAAACCACTGTCTTTTCCTGCTTCAATGCGTCCGTCAACTGTCCTGCTACCATATGGAGCCTATCCTTCATAACATCAGCGTCAGGATCTTTGCAGATATAATTCAGCGGTCTGAAATTAAAGCTGTCATAAACCAGCTCCTGATGACTTGTCACAAAGATCACGAAGCAATTACCATTCTGACCTAGCTGACGCGCGACTTCAAAACCGGTCATTTCAGGCATATCAAGGTCAAGAAATATAGCCGAAAAAGGCTTTTTACCATGGTAGTAAAAAAAGCTCTCAGCTTTGGTAAACGTTTCTATTTCAGCCTTGACCGACCTTGATTCAAGTTCATTTGCCAGCATAGATTTAAAAAACTGAAGAAAAACAGCATTATCATCACAAACTGCGATCCGCATTTTTTCACGTCCTTTTATAACATAGTCTATGTACGATTTTATATTACCATAATTATACCATAAGGTCAAGCCATAAGGCGTTTCACAGCTCCCTGCGTCAAGACCACACCCGGCTGCAAACAACAAAAGGGCTGTCCACACAGCCCTTTTGTTCTTATCTAACCTATGCCAAGCCCCCTACACCTTAGGCTTTTTCATAGTAAGCGAAATACGCTTTTTCTTCAGATCAACGTTAAGTACCCAAACCTTAACTACCTCCCCGACCTTTACGACCTCAAGAGGGTGCTTTATATATCTGTCGCACATCTGAGAAATATGTACAAGACCGTCCTCGTGAACACCAATATCAACGAACGCTCCGAAGTCTATAACGTTTCTCACTGTGCCCATAAGCTCCATGCCCGGTTTCAGGTCTTTAAGCTCCATGATGTCGCCACTTCTCATAAGCGGTGGAGGCAGCTCGTCACGAGGGTCACGACCCGGCTTTTCAAGCTCCCCTACTATGTCCTTTAACGTCGGAGCACCAATGCCGATATCTGCGGCAAGCTTCTTCATGCCCATTGCATTGACTTTCTCAGCTATCTGCTTTACGTCACCCATGTCCGCAAGGCTCAGCCCGCACCTGTCAATAAGCGCCTGCGCTGCCTTATATGACTCAGGGTGAACAGCCGTGTTATCCAGCGGATTTTTTCCTCCACGCACTCTCAAAAAGCCTGCGCACTGCTCAAAAGCCTTTGCGCCAAGTTTCGGAACTTTCATAAGCTGCTTTCTTTCGGTGAAAGCACCGTTTTCCTCACGGTAGGAAACAATATTCTTTGCAACTGTCATATTTATGCCCGATATGTATGACAACAATGAGTATGAAGCCGTATTAAGGTCAACGCCTACTGAGTTTACGCAGTCCTCAACAACGCCCTTTAAAGCCTCGTCCATTCTCGCCTTTGGCATATCATGCTGATACTGTCCAACACCTATTGCCTTTGGGTCTATCTTTACAAGCTCTGCAAGAGGGTCCTGCAAACGGCGTGCTATTGATACTGCTGAACGCAGTGAAACATCATACTCAGGAAACTCCTCAGCCGCAAGCTTGGAAGCGGAGTAAACGGAAGCGCCAGCCTCAGACACCACCATGTAAGAAACTTTCTGCGGAATTTCTTTGATAAGCTCCGCTGTGAACTGCTCCGTTTCTCTTGAAGCAGTGCCATTGCCTATGGAGATAGTCGTAACACCATATTTCTTTATAAAGCCCGTCAGAATACGCTTAGCACGCTCTGTATCCTTCTTTGGCGGAGTAATGTAGATTATTGCAGTGTCAAGCACCTTGCCCGTAGCGTCCACTACAGCGGTCTTACAACCGTGAGCATATCCTGGGTCAAGACCAAGGGTAACAGTGTCTTTAACAGGCGGCTGCATAAGAAGCTGTCTGAGATTTGAGGAGAACACCTTTATTGCCCCCTCCTGAGCGTTTGCCGAAAGCTCCGCCCTTATCTCACGCTCTATGGACGGATAAATAAGTCTTTTATAGCCGTCCTCACAAGCAGCCGTAACAAGCTGTCCGCACTCTGACTTGTTTTTCACATATCTTGACACGCAGGCTCTCTCCCCTGCGCCCTCGGGGACATTCACTGATACTTTCAGAACGCCCTCTTTTTCGCCTCTATCCAAAGCCAAAACTCTGTGACCTGCTATCTTTCCCACAGCCTCGGCATAGTCGTAATAGTTCTCGTACACAGACTCGGTATTCTCGTCAGACGCTTTTGAGCTTATCACGCCTATCTGCGAAAACAGCGTTCTTATGTATTTTCTCAGGTCAGCGTCGTCAGAGATATCCTCCGCGATTATATCCATTGCACCCTGCAAAGCTTCGTCCGCAGACTTTACGCCCTTTTCCTCGTTGATAAATTTTGACCCCTCGACCTGCGGGTCGCATTTCTTATCCTGGGTCAGGATAAGTTCAGCCAGTGGTTCAAGCCCCTTTTCTCTTGCCACCGAAGCCCTTGTTTTACGCTTCGGCTTGAAAGGTCTGTAGATATCCTCCACCTCCACAAGGGTCTTTGCATTTTCGATAGCAGACATTATCTCGTCTGTCATTTTCTCCTGCTCGGTGATAGAAGAAATTATCTCGCCTTTACGTTTTTCGAGATTTCTAAGATATGTGAGCCTGTCAGCGATCTCTCTAAGCACCTGATCGTCCAACGAGCCTGTAAGCTCCTTTCTGTATCGTGCAATAAACGGTATAGTTTTATCGTCATCAAGGAGTGCAACAGTGTTGTCTATCTGCTCCTGTCTGAGCTTAAATTCTTCCGCAAGGGTCTTGTTAATATCCATGTTTTTACCAATCCTTTTTATTACTTTTTGCGTATTATCATATATCTGTCTCTTATACACATCTCCGAGCCCACGAGACAGGCAGAAA
>ENA-UAOK01000430-UAOK01000430.1-human-gut-metagenome-genome-assembly--contig:-NODE-430-length-24385-cov-6.020592_pt1 | contig 24385 bp, 17 predicted proteins | sample MGYA00243467_ERZ654553 | MGnify/ENA primary metagenome ERZ654553 (study PRJEB26926, sample SAMN06164886) | human gut metagenome | biome: ENVO:00009003; feature: ENVO:2100002; material: ENVO:00002003...
GGCTCGGAGATGTGTATAAGAGACAGAGGTACTGTTGCAGGAGCGGTCGGAGGTGCTTTCGGACACACTGACGCAGGAGCAAAGGCAGCTTATGCAGCAACAAATCCAAGCTCAATAAAAGATACATTCTCAAATGCAAAAGACAACATTGCCAATAACGTAAAAGAGTCTGTAGGAGAGGGCTTTTCATCAGGCGGCGCAGGCAGCGCTTCAAAGGGTGCTGACGGAAAGGACGGCTTAAATGGCACTAACGGCATGAATGGAGCTAAAGGCGACAGAGGTGCGCAAGGCGCAGCAGGCAAAGACGGCACAAATGGAACTGACGCAAGAGCCGATAACAACAATGGAAACAGCAACAATAACAGCAATAATAACGGCACATCTCAGCCTGCCCGTGGCAGTGGCTTTGACGCCCCAACACCATCAGGTGAAAATAGCAACAATGCCGCAAGCAAGAGCGGCAGCGGTTTTAATATTCCAAATCCTGCAAGCAGCAATAACGCCAGTGCAGGAAACGGCGGCAGCAGCTCTGACGCTCCAAAACCGACAAACAGCAGCAACAGCAGTGAGCCGAATAATAACAGCGGCAGCGGCTTCAATAAGGAAGGAGAAAACTAAGCTATGGGAGTAGTACCGAAAAAAACTAAAACGGAGCAGCGTATATTTAGACACATAAACCTTACCAAAATAGTTGGCTTTATAGTTACTCTTTTGGTAGCCTCGCAGTTATCGGGAATGTTGGTCAGCTCTAAGCTTGGCATTCCTTTTATCATATTCTGTGGCGCAGTGTTTATTATTATGAGCGGCAAAAGCCCCTCTGACCCCTGCAAATGCTTTGCAGAGGCTTGGCTTGAGTGGCTCAGCTATCTTATGACAAATAAAACGCTGCATAAGCACAAGGAAGGAGAACAAAATAATGAAAAAGAAGTCATCGACATTGAAAAGTAAAATCGAAACTTCCAAAGGCTTTGCGAGAGAAAAAAAGACCAAAAAGCTGAAAGATGATCCGTCAAGCATAATGTCACGTCTGTCATTTGAAAGCATACATAACGGAATAGTCGAGCTGAAAGTAAAAGGCAAGCCGCTCAAAATGGGCGTGCTTGCGGTATCGGGAATGGATATATTTGACCTTAATGACTATGACCGCAACACTGTTTTCAATAATTTTGCGAAAGCAACATTATCCATAGGCACAGGTCACAAGTATGTTTTCACATCAAAAACGCCATATCTTGCTAACCAAAAAGCTTTTATAAAATACAAAAGTCAGCAAAGCATAAACAGATATTCCGAATATCTGCTCAACGAACAGTACGAGCTGTTTGACAGCTTTGAGAGCAGCCATTTTGACAGGATGGCGTATCTTTTCATATACTCCGATGACGAGAAGAAAATCTATAACGGTGCACAACGTTTTATCAGCCATATGCGAGATATAGACGTATCGTGGTGTTCCGATGATGAAATAATCGTCACGCTTAACAAGATTATCTGTCTGAATACAGAAAATCAGCAGCTATCTGAAAAAGGCAGCCTGAATGAGATCATTTTACCTGAGAAGATAACTTTTCGACCTAATTACTACAAAGTAAATGATGTATATGCACAGACGATAGTTGTTTATGATTATGCAGCGGAAATCGATGACCTCAAGCTGGCTCAAATGGTAATACAATCTGATGATACCATAGTATGGGATATAAGCATATCTGAAAAGGATAAAGTCATAGATGAGATAAGTGCATCCCTGCGTGAGTTAGAGTCACGAGGAGGAATTATTCAAGATGCTGCCGATAAGATAGATACAAATACCGAGTATCAAAAGCTTGAGATCATTTATCAGAACATAAAAAACGGCAATGAGCAGATATATTATGTTACGCTCAGGTACATTCTGAAAGACGCCTCACTTAGCTCCTTGAGCAAGCGTTCAAAAGAGCTAATCCATGAGCTGCAGCTCAGTGGTCTGTCTGCGTATATACCGACAAATACCACACAGCATGAGTTTCTTTCTGTTATCGATGATAAAAGCAACACTATTCAGACACCGTTTCCTGTTTTTGATACACTGTCAAGGCAGTTTCCTTTCTATTATCAGTCACATATCGATGATACAGGACTTTTCTTTGGATTCACGGAAACAGGCGGTTTGAATATTCTAAACACGTTTAAAAGGACAAAGACCCGTAACTCATTCGATCTGCTTGCGTTTGGTCTGAAGGGCGGCGGAAAATCAGTTACTTTCAAATCAATGCTTGAGGATCAGCTGCTTTTGGGCAATAAAGTAATGGTACTCGATATCGAAAGTGAATATCAGCCTATGGCTAAAGTTTACGGCGGACAGACAATAAAAATCAACAGCAGCTCAAAAATAAATCCCCTTCAAATATGCAAGGTAGTCGATGCAAGAGTTGATGATGAAATCTCACCTGAGGACGAGGCAAGAGAGAATTTTGCCACAGAGATGTCACGAATACGCACATTTATGTCTATGTATATACCTGAAATAGATATGTATACTATGGAAATCTTCATGGATCTTGTGACAGAATGTCTATCTGACAAGGGCATTTTCCCCGAAACAGATATAACACTTTTTGAGCCTGATAAGTTTCCCTGCTTTACCGATGTGAACAACAAAGTCACTGAAAAGCTGTCACAAACGGATTCACTGCCTAAAAGAAAATATGACGCATACTGTAATATACAAGTATACATAAAGCAGCTTTGTGGCAAGGGTGCATACGCCGGTATGTTTGACGGAGTAACGAACATTGATGTAAAAAGCAACGATCTTATCATCTTCGATGTTAAGAGCATCAGTGAAATGGCTGACAATGTTTATAACGCACAGTTGTTCAACATACTCACTATAATGTGGGCTACCATATGCAAAAACATAGGATATAATCAAAACGTTATCAATCCATGGGATATGCGAAACGTTGTGTGCCTTATTGATGAAGCACACCGTTTCATTTCCGTAAAATACCCTCAGGTAACGGAGTTTATAGAAAAACTATGTCGCCGTACACGAAAATATTTTGCAGGGCTATGGTTCGCAACGCAGTCGATACTTGACTTTATCCCAGACGGAAATCTTGCGGCAGCTGGCTCAATCAAGGTTATTTTCTCACTTGTCCAGTACAAAATGATACTCAAACAATCGCCGGAAAGCATTGAAATTCTTCATCAAGCCTTTCCTCGTTTTTCATATGCAGAGCTCAGAGAAAGCACAGCATTTGAACCGGGACAAATGCTTTTGTCGTTGGACTCGGACAGAGATAAGCTCCATTGCAGAAGAATAGTCGGAGCAAGACAGCTATTGTATATGGGCAATGCTCAGGACAGGATCGAGATCATACACAACTGCTTTTCTCATTATTATAATGAGCACACTAAGCAGGAATACGGTCTTATGCTGAGAAAAATGGACGCTGATTATTTCAGAAAATGCTTTCTTGCAGAAACATATTCTTACCTAAAAATCGAACAGCACATAAGCCAATATATCGACACTGTGATCATTCAAATGGTTGATAATATTATAAAAGAACTTCTTCAGGCAGCTGGAACGGAGGCGACAAAATGAAAGTAGTAAGTCCAAAAGCGAGCAGTAAGATATATAAGATATTCACTATTGTTACTGCTGTTCTGGCTGTTTTGTTTCTCACATCCAACAGTTGGATAGCCTCACTTACATACAAAAGCAAAAGCAACGGCTATAACAAAACAATGTCACTTAACGGCTATAATATCAAGGTGACAGACGCAGCGTATTACGACAATGTATGCGAATTTGTCATAAAGTGCCGCCTTTCAGGGTCTGACACTGGAGCTACATATCCTGAGGTTACGGCTGTAAATTTTGACGACGACCTTACAGATCATAAGTTCACAGCAGGCAATAAGTATGACGATTATTCAAGAAAGATCACAGTAAAAAATCCGCCGTCGAATTTCAAAATAATGCGTGTGGTTATTAAAACTTCTATGCCTGACACAAAATATGATGACGCATATGACGAGTTTGGTGAGAAGATACCGGCGCACACCGAAAAAGGGAAAACTATCACACTTAGAGTAACTATAGACAGAAAAGATATGCAGACCCACGCCGTGAAAATAGTTCCGGGGTACTCTGAGGAAAGCTCAAATGCGAACACAACAAGCAGTTTATACAACTCTGAAACATCTAAAATCACGAGCCAACAAGCTGTAGCAGTGACAACACAAGCTACAGCACCAACCACACATGATCTGAGTGAAAAGGCTGCCGAAGCATCTCAAACGAGCAGGACTACCACGGAGAAACGACAGCCTGCAACAGCAGAAATGAACACGCAGCCTGCCGAAACAAGGGATTGCAATGAGCCTGCATATGCGCCGCCGCAGACCACCGGCACGACACATAAAGAGCCTGCATATGCACCACCGCAAACCACAGCAGCAACACATAATGAGCCTGCACAAGCTGAAACCACCACAACACAGGCAAGGGTATATTCCATAAAACTCACAACAGAATTTGAGTACAATGACGTTCAGATCAAGATAGGCGAGCACACTCAGCTTCGTGCAGAAGTCAAACCCGATAACGCCGTAAATAAAAACGTAAAATGGGAAAGCAACCGTCCAGACATAGCAACAGTCGACAGTAATGGAAGGGTCACAGCAGTTGCAAAAGGCAAAGCTATCATATCCGCAGTAACAGAAGATAAGGGCTTGCAGGCAAGCTGTATGGTGACCGTCAAGGAATAGAAAAGAGGTAATAAAAATGCTATTTAACAACTCGTCAAATAAAATAAGAATCATAGGATTCTTGGTTTCAGAAGTAAAAATCATCAATGCCTATGCAATAGAATTTCTTATAGCCGTACCGAGAAAAGTCAAAAAAGGAGAGCAAGGATTTAATGATGTTTTCACTGTATATGCCAACGAGGCAAGCACGATCTCCTTTGCAAAAAATCATTTGCACAAAGGCTGTGTAGTAGTTGTAAAGGGAGAACTGAGGACCTTTACGGACAAATCAGTGAAGATATGCAGCAGTGATATAACCATTTCGTCACAGAACAAGTGAGGTGAAAACGTTGGAGAATATTCTTTTTGAATACCCGGTACGAGAAGATAACGGTTCATTAGATGAAGAATTTCAGGTATTAAAAAAGCAGCTAACAAAGCTTAAATATGCCGTGATGATATCATCTTTTTGTGCATTGGCGATGTATTTTTTATCTGCATTTTTTGCAAAAGCAGAACTGATTTTTTATTTTCTGACAGCACTTTTTGTGTGTATCGCAATGATAACAGGCAAAATTTTTGTGCGGTATCCTAAACATTTTTTGCACATAAAAGCTACAGAAAATGAACTGGAGATCACATACTATAAAGACAAAAAAAGTACACACACTTTTGCGTATGGTGAAATAGAAGAAATACGTTTTGCAGATAAAAGTTATACGGCTGTCTGTATTAAACGTGAGGGCAGAAAGCCGATATTGTTCGAGCTGAATAAGGATACACCTGAGCAGGGCTTTTTCCTTTTTACCATTCAGAAAATACTGCCTGCTGTTTGCAAAACAAACAGCAAAGCGATAGCTAAAGAATTTGGAAATGAAGATGATTATTACAACAGAATTTACGAGGGGAATAATTAAAAATGGATATAATCATACGCAATATCCCTGAGAATATGATAGATAAAATAGACAATATAGCAAAAGCTGAGGACTTATCACGGAACGCATTACTTTCAAAACTAATATCAGATTTTGTGAAAAGCAATGACGATTTTGTTGTAAATATTCTTCCGCCTATCGTTCGTGCGTTAGTAAATCAGGAGCTTGACCGCCTTTCAGAGGGCGCAAATTCCACTATAAATAATGTGTATATTGCAGCGCAAAAAATGATAAATACAACAGAAAAAATCGAAAATCTGCTTACAGAAACGATAACAAATTCTGAAGAAAACTCAATTACAAATGAAGAAATTCTCAGGGTGCTTGAAATTTCGGACAAAGGAAATTCATAAACAGGGCAGTTTTGTTTACACAATAGAAATATATACAAATTATTACAGCATGAAAAATATCTAATTCGTATATAAAGCGGTAAATAATAGGAGCTTTCGTATATAAATCATATATAAAATTTGAGTTGTGATATATAAATAATATATAAACTGCCATTATATACAAAAAATCGTATATAAATCGTATATAGAAAAAGACCTGATGATATCACAGTACCCCACCTGAAACCTCGGTTCTACCGAGGTTTCCAGCAGGCACGATATCGTGCCTTTATGCTCTTGACCCACACCTCTAACTTAGATATCACAAAATAAAATCAAACTACACGGAAAGGTTGGATGAAAAAATGAAAAGCAAACCTATCAATAAACTGCTTTCTTTTTCCGAGCAGGATTTTCAAAAGTTTGTGGAGATAAAGAATCTAAAAGACTTTTCAACTTACAGTGATTGTCTTGCATTTCTGATAGACAGCACTTACAGTAAAGTAAAACATACAGCAAGCGTTGATCGCTTGGCGAATATAGAAAATGATATTGAAAAGCTGCTAATGATCGCAAAAGAAAATAACAGCATGATATATCAGGAGCGTGACGGAATTAATACGCTCCTGCACTTCTATGAAGTGCAGGAATTCCACTCAGCCGACAAGCGTCTGAGTGACAGCGAACCGCATGACGTCATGTCACGATCAAATGACAACTACAAGAGCATCGTACATCAGCGCTCAGTTGATAAGGGTGCAGACTCCCTGCAAGACGAACAGAGTGACTAATAATGACACCAGGAATATTTCACAAATGCAAATTCGTATACAAGTGGCGAATAAGCGGTGACGGTGGCAACAAGATATTCGATTTTCTGGACTATATGCTCCGCCCTGAAGCTTTTGAGCCGAACAAACACGCCAACGAAATGGAGTATGTATATTCAGAATTTGTACCAAACGAGAAAAGTCAGGCTCAAAACATAAAAGCTGAACGCTCATTAGGTGCTTTCACAAGCACACAAGATAGTCTGACTCCTGCCGATATAGACAAGATACGTCAGCTTGAAGCTGTCAGCCGCTCTGAGGGCTGTCCGAAATATGCAGGAGTTATCTCATTTGATAACGCATATCTGCGGCAGAATAATTTCATAGTCGGCAATCAGCTCAACCGCCAGGCACTTATTGAAGCCGCACGAAAAGGCATTAACAAAATGATAGACAAATCAGAAAAGCTGGATGCAAGTAACTGCTACTGGGTCGGCAGCATTCACGTCAATACAGGTAATGTACATATCCATTATCAGCTTCTTGAATATCACCGACTTGAGGATAGACGCATTACATACAAAAACAAAGGTCAAGACGATATCGAGCAGAAAGCTTTCAACGCTTTGAAAACTGAAATGACGCACTTCATTGACAAAAGTGCCGCCGCTGCTAACCTTACTGAATTTCAAAGAAACGTGCTTGCACCTCATATCAAGTCCGAGTTTGCAAGCAGTATTCAAAAAATAAACGCACTTATCGACAAGCTTCCTGATGACCTAAAAAACAGCGGCAAGCAGTGGTGGTATGCAAAACAAAATGATGTGACAAAAAACGAGATTGACAGTTGTATCAGATCTGTCATATCAGAAAATAAAACTTTGCAAATAATGTTTGACACATATCTTCATAAGCTCGACAGCACACAATCAATGTTCCGAAACAGATACGGACAAAATTCAAGGTGGGCTGAGTATAAAGAACATCAGCTTCACGATCCGTCAGGTTTTTACTCCAGAGTAGGAAACTCATTTCTTTCTATCTGCCGTGAATACTACAACACAAAGAATGTCAATGTTGAACCACCTGAGGATCTGCATTCCCATATAGATCTTGATAATACTTCTTACTTTCCAAAAACGAAAACGTATCTATCTGAAAAAGAAAGCGAAGGCTTTTCTGAGAAAAATGAGCCTGACTACAACAACGGTATTTCCTCGCAGAAATCAAAAGTGTATCTGTCTGAAAATAAAAAAGATGATTTAGAGGATGCTATGCCTTATGACTCTTTAGAAAACTCTGATATCCCTGATGATTTGGAAATGTACCTATCTTCAAGAAATTATGATGAGTTGTATGAACCAAATGCTCCTGACTACAGCACGGATATTTTTCCGCAAGAGCCTGAAGCGTATCTGTCTGAAAATGATAAAAGCGATCAGGCAGTGGAACGTCTACGCATAGATTGGAGCAAGAACTATAAGCTTGCCCTCGACTATATGTACGGAAATGAACAGAACAAATCAGCAGTCATAAAGAAAGACCCCGAAAAAGCTTTTGAAATACTCTCAATAGAAAGCAAAAGCGGAAATATTATCGCAACATATGACATAGGCAAGCTTTATGACAGCCAAATGCTAAAATCCAATGACGGCGATACATTAAGTCAGCAATATTACAGCAAAGCCTTTGAAGATTTTTACAAGCTGCTGTCCATAGTAAGCATGAGTGATGACAAACGTGATAATTGGACAAAATCCTATATCAACTATCGTATAGGTAAAATGTACGAATATGGGCTTGGCGTTACTCAAGACTATAACTCAGCCATAGAGCATTATAAGCTGTCTGAAAACAAATATGCTTATTTTGCTCTCGGAAACATATACAAATACGGCTCTGGTGTTGAAACAGACTATGCCAAAGCATTTGATTATTATATGCGCTCACTAAGCAGCAAAGGCGGAATGCCGTTCGCAAGTTATGCCGTAGGACAAGCTTATGAACTGGGACAAGGAGTAGAAAAAGACCTATCAAGTGCGCATAATTTTTACGCTGAAGCTTTAACAGGTTTAGAGAAAGTATTCACTAAAAACCATGACGATACTATCAGCTACAAGATAGGTATGATGTATCTGAATGGCAAAGGAACGGATATAGACCTTGAATATGCTGAAAAATATCTGCTGCTCTCGGCGGACTCCAATAACTATAAAGCACAATATATGCTCGGTAAGCTCTATCAGAGCGACAACAAAAAAGATCTTCAAAAGGCTGAAAAAGTCCTGATAAAGGGTGCTGAAAACGCACAGGATAAAACAGGATTGTGTGAATATAGTCTTGGCAAGCTGTATCTTTCACAAGAGAGATATGACAAGGCGGCATCATACTTGGAACGTTCAGCAGCAAAAGATAATTACTATGCAGCATACACTCTCGGAAAACTCTATCAGGAGCAATTCAATGACAATGCTCTTGCAGAAAAGCACCTTATGCACGCTGCTGAGCATAAGGATGATGTTATGGGAATAGCAGCGTACCGCCTTGGTAAATTGTATCTTTCATTTCAGGACAAAAGAAAAGCATTGCAGTATTTCATCAAAGCCGCAGACAAGGATAATGTTTACGGAATGTATGCTGCAGGGAAAATTCTTCTTGATAGCAGAAAATCAACAGAAGTTTCAAAAGGAATACGCTACCTTTCATCAGCCGCCGATAAGGACTTTGAGCCTGCGATATACACTCTGGGCAAATATTATAGCTCATTCAATAATACAAAAGCTAAAGAATACCTTAAGCGTTCTGCGTTTGAATACAACGATCCAAATGCACAGTATATTCTTGGAAAAGTGTATCTGTCTGAAAATAAAAACGAAATGGCTGAAAAGTGCTTCCGTCAGTGCGCTTTAAACGGCAACAACAGTGGACAGCTCGCTTATGGTTTAATGCTGCTTCGTGACGGTCAGAACAAGGCTGCATTTCAATGGCTGAGAAAGTCAGCACGCTCAGGCAATGACATTGCTAAAAAGATAATAAGCGGCAAAAAAACAGATATACCATTTGAATTCAGACTGGCAGGCTGTATGCAGGTTCAGAGGACACTTCTTCATAAATCATCAAATATGCTGCGTAAAGCATTAAAATCAGAGGAGGCAAAGACAGCACGTCTTATGCGAGAATTTGAGATCGAGCAGGAAATGGCGAAAGCCAAGGAAAAAAGCCGCAGCGTTTGACAGGAGGAAATTATATGTATATAGACAAAATAAAACGTATACTCAATGCTGCTATAGCAAAAATACTATGTGTGTTCGGCTGGATCTATGATCAGGCTATGCGTGTTCTTAATGCAGTAAACAAAACACCTATTGAAAAAGACAAAGACCGCAGAAACATCAGAGTAAAGCAGTTTGCCATTGCAACATCGGTAGTCTACATTATCATTAACAGCATTTTCATCTATGTTATAAAGTCATTGAGAAGTATAAGCGCCGTCAATGGCAGTGCAGATTATTCAAGAACGCACTTTATGCCGTGGAATATCATTGTTCCACCCGGATTTATGATGTTCATTTTTGAGATAATTCTTTCTCTTATAGTTGGTCTGGGAATAACGGTAAAACTGCATACACTCTACCGAATGAAAAATGACAGCAAGAACGTTAAGGGTGACAACAAGTTTATGGAGGACAACGAACTGTTAGATCATTTTCTGGCAGTGCCTATGGATAACATCACTTCAGCAGAAAAGGCAGGAATGCTCATAGGAGAAAGCAACGGCGTCTACTACATCGAACCGGGCACATACAACACAATGACCGTAGGTGCTCCACGTTCCGGCAAGGGTGAATGCTACGTGCTGCCAAGCCTGAGGCTTATGGCGAATGCAAAAGAAAAGCCCTCTGTTATCGTTAATGATATGAAAGGCGAGCTGCTTGAACTGACCTATAAGGAATTTGCCAGAAACGGCTACAAGATAGTTACTCTTAACCTTATCGATACTGACCGTTCGGACTGTTGGAACCCTCTTCAGCTTATTATTGACGAGTACCTCACAGCTAAACACGGCAACAATGACTTGTCGCAGACTTCAAAGCTCGTCAGCTCATTCGCTCACTGCCTTACAGACGATACCCAGAGCGAGGCTATATGGACAGACTCCGCAAGGTCGCTGCTCAGTGCCCTTATATACTATTTCTTAGATAAAGGCTACGAGAAAAATGATATGTCCTGCGTTAATATGTTCAGTATCACAACATTCTTTACCGAATTTGGAGTTTACAATACTGTTATCGAGGACGAAAGCGGTAACAAGAAAGAAGTCAACGCACTTGATGAACTTTTCAACGCACTGCCGGTGGGCTGTCTTGCAAGAACATCTTACTCTACGTCAAAGTTCTCCCAGGGTGATACACGTTCTTCAATATACACTGTTCTCTCCGCAGACCTTGAGATATTCATGACGGATATGGGCGTTCAAAAGCTGACATCTAAAAATGAAATAAACTTTGCTGACCTTATCAATGAAGATCAGCCTTGCATAATATATATGCTCGTTCCATATGAGGAAAAATCACGATACGTTATCGCCTCGATGTTCGCAGATCAGTCATTTTTGTACCTCGCAAAACAGGCAAGAAAGTATCCGGGAGGAAAGCTGCCAAGGAAAATAGAGTATATGTATGACGAATTTGGACAAATGACTAAGCTGCCTGACCTCAGCAGTAAGATGAATGCCTCACCCGGAGCTAACATTCTTTTCAATCTATTTCTTCAGGACTACGGACAGCTTAAGAAATATGAAAAAGAAGAAGAAGGCATCAAAGGCGGCTGTAACATTCAGATATACATATTATCTCTTAATGGTAATACAAACAAAGCATTTTCTGAAATGATAGGAAATGAAACAGTAAACTATTTGACCTTCAGCGGAAGCCTGTATGGATTTTTAGATCACCAAGGTGAACGAGTTGACAGCAAGGCGCTGCTCGATACAACACAGCTCTCAAAGCTGACGTTCGGCACTGCTATTGTCAAAAAAATGCGATGTGAACCAATAAAGACCAATATTACGCCATATCATCTGCTACCTAACAAAATGCCACGCATACCTATAGACGAGCTGCCGATAAAATCTCGCAACATTGACCTTTCCGCAGCAATGTATCCATATGACGAGCTTTGGGACAGTCTGGGCGTAATAGGTTATCAATACAGATTAGACAGCCTCAAAAAGACTGCTGAACGTGCTATGAATGACTACTATATGCAGCTAGGCAAGATAGACCAAATAAAGTCAGACGGCAGCACTGTGTCCGAAAGTATGTATAAGGCTGCACTTGAACTTGAGAAAAATGCCGGTGCGGCTCAACGGCAAGTCATAGAATATCAGCAACAGGTACAAAAGCTCAATGAGTTTCGTGCAAACGAGGCACGAAAGATCTTTGCAGAGGCATATGGAACAAGCGGCTCAGACGAAGAAGATGATTACACCGATCAGGACGAGCTCTATTTCCCAGGAGAATACCCGGACGATGGTCCGTATGTCGATATCACCGCCCTGCTATATAAGATCAACGGACTTGTAGGCAGCGAGCTTGGAGGATTTCTTTCAGATCAGAACTATGCCGCTGCAAGGGGCTACATAAAGAAAATACAGAAACGTCCTGATATACGCAGCAATTTTGTTGCCGATGAATGGGCGGCACTGGAACAATACATTAATAATGAGGAATTGAAAAATGCGAATACCTAACAGCTTTGTTACACGCTTTACACAGGCAGCCGACTTGAAGCTTGCCTGTGTATTTTACAGTCTTATTCACAGCAACACAAAAAGAAATCTGCTTGGCTATGAGATCACAGTCAAGCAGTCAACCCTTATGTCACTATGCGGTTGTTCGTTGTCAACGGTAAAGCGTACAGTCCGTTCTCTCAGCAAATGCGGTTTCATAAAATCACAGAAACGTCAAATGACTACACCCGGCAAGCTCGGAACATATACATACACTATTGATGCCGTATCTACAGCTTCTAAATATTTCACCATGGATAAAAAGCTTATGAGCAGATTGAATGGAAATGAATTCAGAGTTTATGCAGTGTGCTGTAAGCTGGCTGACAGCTCGCACAAGAGTTTTTTCCAAAGCTATAATGATCTATCTAAGCTTCTTGGCATGAGCCGTCAGGACGTTCTCAAGACGATAGAAAAGCTTGTAAAAGGCAAATTCATTCGTAAGAAGAAAATCAGAACTCGTGTAGGTGATTTTACAGACAACACATATACTGTCTGCATATATGTTCCTCACAGCAGAATAAAAAAAGCCCCCCGCCGCTCAAGCAGGAGGCAGAGCATTCATTGCTTTACAATGAACACACCCATTAAAAACACAAGTTCATTGTATAACAAAAAATCGGATTTGTCAATAGGTTTTAAGAAAAAAATGCGGCTTTCGGAGATTTTTTTCTTAAAAAGGGGTAGTGGGTAAAATGAACTGTCTATAACTGACCCATTCTTGATTATCTGTCTGAAAACAGATATTTGATGTTTCTGTATCTATACTTGAATTATTTTTTTTAGAATATGCACGCTTTTTATCAAATTTCGCCTTCTTTTTCAGACAGATATTGCTTTGCTGCTGTAAAACTCTCTGCTTTTGTTGTAATATATTATATATTCTAAAAACAAAGGGGATCATTATGACAACTATTGAAGAATTAATCAGCGAAAAGGAAGAGCTTGAAAGGCTTGTGGTAAAGCTTGCTGCGGAAAATCAGCAGCTCAAGGACGAGATTTCTGAGAAAAAGGCAAATGACATTCTATTTGCAGATCTGATCGAGCAATGGCTCAAAAGCCGAAAGATGGCGGTAAAAATCAACACCTATGAGGCATATCGTTCACAGGTGTATGTGCACATCGTGCCATACTTTCGCAGCAAGAATACAATGCTTTCACAGCTCACGCCCGGTATGCTTGAGGAATATTATCTAGTCAAATACAACGCCGGTCTATCCGGCTTAACGATACGAAAACATCACTCAAACATCAAAATGGCACTTAGCTATGCGGTCAAGAACGGTTTGACAGACCACAATGCAGCCTTGCTTGCGGAGCTTCCCTGCACTGACCGTTACTGTGGAAATTTCATAAGTACAGATCAATTTGAGATAATTCTTAACAAGGTCAAAAATACTGACCTCTACACGCCTGTGTTTCTATCAGGAACTATGGGACTCAGACGCAGCGAGGTTCTGGGACTGCGTTGGTCAGACATAAACTTTGAAACGCAGACCATGTGCATACAGCATACTGTAGTCAAATGCATTAAAGATCACAAGATAACTTTGGTGTTTTCAGACGTTCCAAAAACCAGAGCAAGCCGCAGAACCTTGCCTCTTCCCTCAGGCGTGCTCAAATACCTCAAGGAACTTAGGCGCAGGCAGTGCGATAATTACACGGCTCATCGTGACAAGTATTCACGAGAATATCTTAAATACATATGCGTTGACGATATGGGGCTGATCGTCAAGCCCGACGATCTGTCTGTTGGTTTCGGCAGGATAATGGCAGAAATGAATTTTCACTGCCGTTTCCACGATCTTCGCCATACCTGTGCCTCACTGCTTGTTCAGCACGGCGTTGAGCTAAAGTCCGTGTCGGTCTGGCTCGGTCACAGCAGCATAGCTGTCACCAGCGATATATACACGCACCTTACATATCGTGAAAAGCTGAAAGTCGCTGAAACGATCGATGAGTATATGAAAGATGTCAATGTGTCACGGTGACACATTAGATAAGCGACTTAGTTTTTAATACGTGTTGACAAAATACGTGCAATGTGATATGATAATTATAGGATATATTCAATATCGAAAGAAGAATAATATGACAAATTTCAATGATTTTCTTAATGCACAACTAACTGTTCCTGAGCTTAAGGCAGAATACAATTCTATAGAGCCTGAATTTGCAGTAGTTCAAGCGTTAATTGACGTCCGTAAAAAGAAAGGTATAACTCAGCAGCAACTTGCCCACCTTTCAGGTATTGCACAAGGTGATATAAGCAAAATTGAAAATGGAAATGCAAACCCGTCTATAAAAACACTTCAAAGGCTTGCCGCTGCTATGGATAAAAAACTTAAAATTGAATTTGTATAAAATAAAAATCCTTGGTGTGTCACAATGACACACTGTCTAGTGACACAAAAACGGAGTGATTTTAATGTCCAAAAATAAACTTGTTTCTCCTGTTCTCAAATGGGTGGGAGGAAAAAGGCAGCTGTTGCCCTCTATAAAGCCCATGCTACCTAAAAGGATAACCTCGTATTGTGAGCCTTTTGTTGGTGGCGGTGCTGTTTTGTTTGATCTGCAGCCTAAAAAAGCAATAGTCAATGACATTAACATCGATCTCATTCATGTATATACTGTTATAAGAGATGATGTTGACGCTCTTATCGAAATACTTGAAACCTATCCGAATGAGGAAAGTTTCTACTATGAGCTTCGTAATATTGATCGTGATAAATCAAAATACGATAGGCTTAGTGACATCGAAAAAGCGGCAAGGGTTATTTTTCTCAATAAAACTTGTTACAATGGCTTATATCGTGTAAACAATGCAGGAGAATTTAATAGTCCTTTTGGGAAATACAAAAATCCAAATATCGTTAATGCTCCTGTTTTGAAAGCCGTAAGTAATTATTTTAACTCTGCTGAGATAACATTCAGTTCAAACGATTTTGCATTATCACTTGAACAAGTACGGAGAGGAACGTTCGTATATCTTGATCCGCCATATGATCCAATATCAGATACCTCTAGCTTTACTGGTTATTCAAAAGGCGGTTTTAGCAGAGAACAGCAGATTAAACTTCGTGAGTGCTGTGATATGCTTAATGAACGTGGTGTAAAATTCATGTTGTCAAATTCTTCAACTGAATTTATAAGAGAACAATATTCTGATTATCATATAACAACTGTACAAGCTAAAAGGGCAATCAACTCAGTTGCAAGCAAACGTGGAGATGTTGACGAGGTAATAATAACAAACTATGAATGACACAGATAAACTTGAACATGAAACCAGGAATGACGCAGCATGGCATTTATTATTTGAAAAATACGATATTCTACATCACATAGAACAAGAAGGGTGTTTTCAAATATCTGCTACACAAATTAAAGAGTTTCGTGAGCCACGGTTAATGGCAAAATTTGATCACATTATCAATTTGCCTAAATTATTCAAACAAAATAAGCTCTCCATACTTCCTATTACTCGTGGTGATTATATCATTTCTCATTTTGATGCGTATCATAAATTCGAGCCTATGTCACCCGAAGTAACAAGAATAAGCTTACCATACTACATTCAAAGTTTAGATGTAGACTCTATCACCAGTGAAGCAGTTGCTTTAAATTGTGCTTATGTGTCGGGCATAATAGCAGACTTTCTAGAAGATGAGCAACTTGTTCCAACTGTAAGTGGCAGAATGGGATCTGGTAACTTCAATTTTGAGATCAAAGATGTTCTATGCAATGACAAAAGAAACATTGAAGTACATAATTCTCAAATAGAGATAGATGCAGGATATGAGGGATTACAAAAGCTTGCACTAATTGAGGCAAAGCGAGATTTGTCGAAAGATTTTCTTGTAAGACAGCTCTACTACCCTTTCAGGACGTGGAAAGATCGTGTAAACAAAGATGTCAAACCAATTTTCCTTGTGTATTCCAATGGCATATTTCATTTATATGAATATCAATTTTCTGATCCAATGGAATATAGTTCACTGACACTTGTCAAGCAGAAAAATTATTCTGTGGAGGAAGATATGACTATTACATCTGAGGAAATTAATCAATTACTTGACAGTGTACCGATAATTGATGAGCCTGAAATATCATTTCCACAAGCAGACAGTTTTGAACGAGTAATAAATCTATGCGAATTATTAAACGAACACCCTATGACAAAAGATAATATTACAATTAATTACGCATTTGACGAAAGGCAAACAAATTATTATACCGACGCTGCTCGCTATCTTGGGTTAGTTGACAAGCAAAGGAATGATAGCATTACATTTTTCTTAACGTCAAAAGGAAAAAACATTTTAAAACTCAGCTACAAACAAAGGCAATTAGCTTTTTGTGAAGCTATATTATCACATAAGGTTTTTTCAGAAACTCTTAATTTATGGTTTAGTCAGGGAGAAATCAACAAGCATGAAATTGTTGCAATAATGAAACAGTGTAACCTATATAAAGTGAAAAGTGACGAAACATATTATCGTAGGGCTTCAACAATTAGAAGTTGGCTTGAATGGATCGTGGAATTATTATAACGAAAATACCCCTAGTGTGTCACGGTGACACACTAGGGGTCATTTTGCATTTATATATAAAAGATATATTCCCCACCATTAATTTCCGCAAAAGTATTGACAAATTGACAAAATGGTGGTATAATTAATGTATAGAGGAAATTAAGAGGGCATAAAAAAACGCACCCTCTAAGGCTTATAACCTCTTGCAGGAGATTATAAGCCCAGCAGCACAGATGTAAGAGGCAACTGTGAGCTTTCAGAGAATGCTATCCTCGTGCTCTATTATAGCACGTTGGAAATAGATTGTCAAGGGCTTTTCACGATGTCAAACATCTGGAAAGCTCTTTTTGCTTTTAGCTGCTGATTCAACTCATCAAAAATGCAGCTTGAAAATCGAATATCGTAAGTCCTCAAATAAGATTGAGATGAGGTCAACTGATGTGAAACACAAGCACAACAAGACATTGAGTTGTCTTTAAGTCGCTTAGAGCCATGACGTTCGTTACTGTTCAATCACGCCGATCAGGCATTCTTAACATTTCAGAACATGAACACGAGCCAGCCAGTAACAGTTAAGCTAACTGCAAGCCTATGTGCCGACGCCACTATGAATTAACATCAGATGATTCGCCCAAGCTCCACAATGTGCAGCTGCCTTGACAAGGTCTAAGAGCGAAACGAAACAAATGTCACAAAACATATCCTAGCTTGTTACTACAAGCTTTCATATATGCTCAGCAAGGATACTTAAAGATACTTGCTGAGGAAAGTCCACACTTTTATATCCTGTGGATTTTCCTTTGTGAGTATCAAAAATGATTGGTGCGCCAGAAGGGACTCGAACCCCCGACCTACTGGTTCGTAGCCAGTCACTCTATCCAGCTGAGCTACTGGCGCATTCAACTCTAATATTATATCATATGCAAGCACCTTTGTCAATGAGTTAATGGAATTTCTCTGCTTATTTTACAGAATGTTCACATCGTTTCTTGTAGCTTCACACCTTTATCCACCCTTTAAATGCCATTATTTTTCACACTTTTTGTAAATCAAGTGTTTGTAATCATTTGTAATACTTTTTCGGCAAACTGCTCTGTTTTTAACCGGAATTTTTGTAGATTATTTATCATTCTATGCCCTTGACTTATATTCTGATTGTGGTATAATAGTAAATGTTCAATATTATGTTGTAATAAAAGAAGTCAACCACAATATATAGTGGTTGAGCAGGATAAAATGAAAGGAAGAGTATAGGTGAAGATAATAAAAAGAAGCGGCGCTGAGAATACATTCGATAAGGAAAAGATAGAAAATGCCGTTGCGAAAGCTAATATCACTGTGGAGGAAAAGGATAGGCTCTCTGAGGGAGAAATAGGAGAGATAGCACAGAATATAGAGGACAAATGCTCTGAAATGAATAGGGCTATGGACGTTGAAACTATTCAGGACTGGGTGGAAGCCGATATCATGCGCCACGGCAAGTATACAGTGGCAAAGCATTATATCACATACCGCTATGAGCGTTCTATCGTCAGACAGGCTAATACTACTGACAAGCAGATACTTTCTCTTCTTAACTTCGAGAACGAGGAAGTCAAGCAGGAAAATTCCAATAAGAACCCTACTGTCAATTCAGTTCAGAGGGATTATATGGCAGGTGAAGTGAGCAAGGATATCACAAGAAGATTTTTGCTTCCTGACGATATAGTTGAAGCCCACGAAAAAGGTCTGATACATTTCCACGACGCCGATTATTTCGCTCAGCATATGCACAACTGCTGTCTTGTAAATCTTGAGGATATGCTCCAGAACGGCACCGTCATAAGCGAGGTCATGATAGAAAAGCCACACAGCTTCTCTACAGCCTGCAATATCGCTACACAATCTATCGCTCAGATAGCTTCTTCACAGTATGGCGGACAGAGTATCACACTTTCCCACCTTGCTCCGTTCGTTCAGATATCCCGTGATAAATACCGCCGTGAGGTAAAAAAGGAGTTCGCAGAGCTTAATATCCCTGCCGACGAGGATACTATAAATAAGGTAGCCGAAATGAGAGTAAAGGCTGAGATAGTTCAGGGCGTTCAGATGATACAGTATCAGGTCATCACTCTTATGACAACAAATGGTCAAGCACCTTTCGTTACTGTTTTCATGTACCTTGACGAAGTCCCTGAGGGGCAGACAAGAGATGACCTTGCGACTATCATAGAGGAAATGCTCAGACAGCGTATCCAAGGCGTAAAGAACGAAAAGGGCGTTTATATCACCCCTGCGTTCCCTAAGCTAATATATGTCCTTGAAGAGGACAACATAAGAGAAGGCTCAAAATATTGGGAGCTTACAAAGCTTGCTGCAAAGTGTACCGCAAAGAGAATGGTTCCTGACTATATAAGCGAAAAGAAAATGAAGGAGCTTAAAGTAGACAAGAATGGCAATGGTCAGTGCTACCCTTGCATGGGCTGCAGAAGCTTCCTTACAACATATCTTGACGAAAACGGCAAGCCTAAATATTACGGCAGATTCAATCAGGGCGTTGTTACAATAAACCTTGTGGACGTTGCCTGCTCGTCATATAAGGATATGGATAAGTTCTGGAAGATATTTGATGAAAGACTTGAACTTTGCAGACGTGCGCTTATGCTCCGTCACGAAAGACTTAAAGGCACTCCGTCAGACGTTGCGCCTATCCTTTGGCAGAACGGTGCATTGGCAAGACTTAAAAAGGGCGAAACAATCGACAAGCTCCTGTTCGGCGGATATTCCACCATATCTCTTGGCTATGCAGGTCTTTGCGAGTGCGTAAGATATATGACAGGCAAATCACACACAGACCCTTCAGCAACGCCTTTTGCACTTGAAGTTATGCAGCACCTTAATGACGCCTGCGCAAAGTGGAGAGCAGAAACAAACATAGATTTCAGCCTTTACGGCACGCCATTGGAGTCCACAACATACAAATTTGCAAGATGTTTGCAGAAGCGTTTCGGTGTTATCGAGGGTGTAACAGACAGAAACTACATCACAAACAGCTATCATATCCATGTTACCGAGAACATCGACGCATTTGACAAGCTCACATTTGAGTCACAGTTCCAGGCTCTCTCACCAGGAGGAGCTATCAGCTATGTGGAAGTGCCGAATATGCAGAACAACATAGAGGCTGTTCTTGCAGTTATGCAGCATATTTACGACAACATCATGTATGCAGAGCTTAACACAAAGAGCGACTACTGTCAGAAGTGCGGTTTTGACGGTGAGATAAAGATAGTAGAAGATGACGGCAAGCTTGTATGGGAGTGTCCGAACTGCGGCAACAGAGATCAGAACACTCTGAACGTTGCAAGGCGCACCTGCGGCTACATCGGCACGCAGTTCTGGAATCAGGGCAGGACTCAGGAGATAAAGGAGAGAGTTTTGCATTTGTGATTTCTTTGAAAACCCAAAAATTTTTTTGAACGATTTTCAAAAAAAGTGAACATTATAGCCGTTAAAACCCAAAAGTTCAAAAATCAAAACTCGTCAAAAAAATGAACATTATAGCAAGGAAAACTCAAAAACTCAAAATTGCAAAATCCGAAAATAATGAACATTATTATTGACATAAAACAGCAAACAGCATATAACTATCGGGGCAATACAAAATCGTATTGCCCTGCGTTGTATATACGAAAGGAACGGAAAATGAATTATTGTGAGATAAAGAAAACCGATATCGCCAATGGCTCAGGTGTAAGGGTCACGCTGTTCGTATCAGGCTGCAGACACCACTGCAAGGGCTGTTTTCAACCTGACACTTGGAACTTTGACTACGGCAATCCTTTCACAGATACCACTGCAGACGAGATAATTGACGCCCTCTCAAAGGGCTATATAAAAGGGCTTACGCTCCTTGGCGGCGAGCCTATGGAGCCTGAGAACCAGCCTGAGCTTACAAAGCTCCTCCGCCGTGTGAAAACTGAACTTCCCGACAAGGACGTGTGGTGCTACACAGGCTGTACTCTGGAAACAGACCTGCTTGCAGGCTCAAAGTCCCCATACAGAACACAGTACACAGACGAAATGCTGAGCCTTATCGACTACCTCGTTGACGGCGAATTTGTTCTCGAAAAGAAAAACATCTCCCTGAAATTCAGAGGGTCTGAAAATCAGAGGATACTCCATAAAAAAGACGGCATTTGGCTGCCTTACGAAGATATGTAAAACAAAACCGCTCCCCGTGTTATCACGAAGAGCGGTTATTTTTATTGCGTAGGTGCGACCTAAGGTCGCCCGCCTATGAAACTTTTATAAGATAACTCAACAGCCTTACTTTTCAGACTTTGTAAAGAATATCGCCTTTATAAGCTGGATAACGAGCATAGAGCCAAAGCTTAGAATGTATATCCATGCAAACTGCATACCTGTCATGTCTGCTATCTTGAAAAGTCCCTTGAGTTGTGGAACGAGCAGAACTGAGTTTAAAAATACCATTCCAAGACCGAACGCCATAAGACCGAACTTGTTGTTGAAAAAGTCCTTTGAGAAGATAACAGGACCTTTTTTCTTGCAGGAGAAGCCGTGGAACAATCTTGCAGAGCAAAGCACTGCGAATGCCATCGTCATACCAAGAGCTGCGCTTGTCTTGTTTCCCATAAGAAAAGCCGAAGCTACTGCTATCGCTATAACTACGCCATACAATGCTATCTCGCCCAGGAAAGGACGTGTGAGTATAGATTCATTTGCGTTTCTTGGCTTGCGTTTCATGACCTCTTCGGAGTGAGGTTCAAGACCCAAACCGATAGCAGGAAGCGAGTCTGTAAGCAGATTAATAAACAGCAAATGTATTGCCGCAAACGGAACAGGAAGTCCAAGCAGTGAGTTGAAAAGCACCACAAGAATTGCCGCAAAGTTGCCCGAAAGCAGGAAGAGTATAGCCTTTTTAATGTTCTCGTAAATGTTTCTGCCGTTTCTTATGGCCTTGACTATAGTTGCAAAGTTATCGTCTGCAAGCACCATTGAGGCAGCGTCCTTTGAAACCTCAGTTCCTGTGATGCCCATTGCAACGCCCACATCAGCCTGCTTTAACGCAGGTGCGTCGTTCACACCGTCGCCTGTCATGGAAACTATACAGCCGTTTGCCTGCCAAGCCTTTACGATCCTTATTTTATGCTCAGGTGTAACACGAGCGTAAACAGCCTTGTCCTTTACAAAGTCAACAAGCTCTTCGTCTGAATAAGCGTCAAGCTCGTGACCCTCGACAGCCTTTGAGTTGTCGTCAAGAATACCTATCTCACGGGCAATAGCCGAAGCCGTAACGATATGGTCGCCTGTTATCATGACTGGCTTTATGCCTGCCTTGCGGCATTCCGCAACAGCCGCCTTTGATTCCTCTCTCGGAGGATCCATCATAGCAATAAGACCGACAAACTCCAATCCGTCCTCGTCCTCTGGACATACGGTATCTTTGTCGAATTTTTTCTCTGCAAATGCAAGTATACGCAGACCTTTTTCCGAAAGCTCTGCCACACGCTGGGTTATAACAGCCTTTTCCTCGTCGCTTGAAGTTATTCTGTTTATAAGAACGTCAGCCGCACCCTTTACATATAGCACCTTCTCGCCGTCGATAACGTGCAGAGTTGACATAAGTTTTCTGTCTGAATCAAATGGTATCTCAGAAATTCTAGGGAGATCTTCCCTCACCTTGTCAGTGTCGATGCCAAGCTTTGTGCCAAAATTGATAAGAGCCGTTTCAGTCGGGTCGCCTATCTCAACGCCGTCCTTACAGCTTGAATCGTTGCAAAGGATCATGGCTCTTGTCATAGTCTTGACCTTTTCATCATCAAGATCAACAGCGTCAGTGTCGATTATCCTGCCGTCTACCATTATTTTTCTAACTGTCATCTTGTTCTGTGTCAGTGTACCGGTCTTGTCAGAGCATATTACAGAAACACTGCCCAAGCCCTCAACAGCTTGAAGCTTTCTTATGATAGCGTTTTCCTTTGACATTTTCTGTGTGCCGAAAGAAAGCACAATAGTAACGATAGAGCTGAGAGCCTCAGGAATAGCCGCAACAGCAAGTGCGATAGCGAACATGAACGAATCCATAAGCTTGCCGCCACGAAGCACACTAAGTCCGAACACTACTGCACAAACGATAAGGATAGCTATAGAAAGCTTTTTGCCGAACTCGTCAAGAGTGTTCTGGAGAGGCGTTTTTCTCTCTGATGCGTTTTGGATAAGCGAGGCTATCTTGCCCACCTCAGTGTCCATACCAACCTCAGTGACAAGCATTTTTCCTCTGCCGTATGTGACAAAAGAACCTGAATAAACCATATTTGCACGCTCAGCCAAAGGCTTTTCGCCCTCTATATCGCTCATATCCTTGTCGATATTAACGCTCTCGCCTGTGAGTGCCGACTCGTTCACCTGTACAGAAGCGCACTCTACGAGTCGTCCGTCTGCACATATCTGGTCGCCTGCTTCGATAAGAAGAATGTCGCCCACTGCGATCTCCTCAGATGGGATAATGACCTTTTCGCCGTTACGAAGCGCCTTAGCCGTCGGTGCAGAAAGCTTTTTAAGGTTCGTCAGTGACTTTTCAGCCTTGACGGTCTGAACTGTACCCAAAATAGCGTTCATTGTGATAACAACGAGAATTACCGCACAGCTCTCAACGTCTTTCATGAAAGCTGAAACTATCGCAGCAATAATGAGTATAAGCACAAGAAAGTCCTTATACTGCTCTAAAAAAATCATGGGAATGGACTTTTTCTTGCCCTCCGTGATAACATTTCGTCCGAACTTTTCGCAGTTTTTCACTGCCTGCTCAGTTGAAAGACCATTTTCACCTGATGAAAACTCAGTGTAAAGCTGGTCAAGTTTTTTCTGATACTGCTTCATAAAATACCACCTTTTTTATTTTTTCCTGTAAATATTGCCGATATACCCTTCAAAGCCTCCTTTTCTCATAGGCTCAGAAAAATAAACGCATAAAAAATCGGCAAGACGTTTATTGGGTAAACTGCGCCTGTGGCAATTTAATCAATAAAAGTCTCGCCGTTTAGATATGCAGCGGTCCCTCATCGGAACGTATTGACGCAAACATAAACGGATCTCTCCGCCAGCTACTCTCTTTTACTATGAGGTTATTATAACCTATATTTTTGATTTTGTCAATAGTTTTTTATATATTTTATTGTACATTTGCAACTCATTTGCTTGATCTCATTTTCAAACACTTGTAGGTTTGTCAATCATATTGGACACTATTATTAAGAAATTCGATAGGCGAAAA
>ENA-UAOK01000479-UAOK01000479.1-human-gut-metagenome-genome-assembly--contig:-NODE-479-length-22619-cov-8.813907_pt1 | contig 22619 bp, 18 predicted proteins | sample MGYA00243467_ERZ654553 | MGnify/ENA primary metagenome ERZ654553 (study PRJEB26926, sample SAMN06164886) | human gut metagenome | biome: ENVO:00009003; feature: ENVO:2100002; material: ENVO:00002003...
GCCTCGCAAGAGCCGTCGCTACATCTTGTGCCCAGCTGCATTAAGCCGATAAGCATATATGCTATTTCAGTTTTTGCTCAGCACGCCTATTTCCCGGACGCTGCTCAAACCGTAGTCGAAGTAAATGAGCTGACCGTTCATATAAGAGAATATCTGATTTCCGATGTCAGCCGGCAGATAGCCTACTATTTTCTCGGCAGAAGCCCAGCGACCGTTCCAGCTGTTCAGAAAGATTTTTTCAATGATAGTTTTTCCCTCTGCTGCGTCGCCGTTCGGCAAGGTATTACGGTTAAAATTGTCAGTCAGACCTGTACGTGTACTTCCATGATTGATGATGTCCAGACGAATCCTGCAGTTGATATACTCCGGTGCATGGACCTTCAGCTTGACATAGGCGCCATGCACTACTTGGAAAACACCTTTTCCAGCAAATATTTGTACCCGAGGAAGTTGACCTTCTGCATCTCCACCGAGTTGGATGCATCCGCCCTCAGATCAATGCCACGAGAGGAATATGGCGTCAATCTGCGCTGGAAGTTCCCCTGCAAGTATAAAATCAGCATACAGTTCACCCACAACAGGAAAGTCCAGCCCACTGCGCCGTCCGTTCCGGCGGCAGAGGGTATAGACATTTGCCCCCAGCTCATGCAGCAGCCGCGCCGCAGCAAGTCCCATACCCGAGTAAGTGCCAGACACAACAACTGTTTTTCCTTCGTAACCAAAGAGTTTTTTAATCCGAGTTTTTTAATCCATTGTATTGTTCCTTTTCACTGCGAAATGTTTTTTAGCCTTCCACATACGGATACCGGTTGATAGCGGGCTGGAACGCCATGATGTTGCGCATCATGCTGGAGCCGGCAGCGATGCACTCTCCCGTCACGCCATCTGCCATGCGTGTGCACATATCTGCTATGCGATGAAGGACAAGCCGAAGCGGGTATTGCAGCGACTAAAAAGGAACTGAACAGCGGTGTCTGCATTTCTTCCATCGCATTGGCTGAGCTGGAGTACAAGATGAAGCACAGTTCCAATCCCATAAAAATGAGCAGACGCTTCTTCACTTCCTAATTCCGCTGAGCATTCTTCCCTTTGGTACGGCCGTAGCTTCCGAGTACGGTGAGATTCGTGTCTATCTTCAGCGCAGTGGAACATCGATTGAACCATTGGATATGCTGGATGCCGCGCACGCCAGATCTGAGGATATGATTCTTGTGACGAACAACATCCGCGAGTTTGATCGCGTACCTGATTTGGATGTCGAAAACTGTACCGTTTTCCAGCTAACACACCGTTGCCTTTAGGCTCTGATAATCGTCTTTGTTTCCCTCACTCTTTTAGCTGTTCCAGAACATATGCCACCGTTGCCGGGTCTGCTTGCCATAGTACATCGGTTACTTTTGCATTGTCCGCGTCTTTTAAGCTGTTGCGTTGTGAAAAATACGCTTCACGCGAGACACTGCAACCGTCGATATAGAACACATCAAGATTTTCCTCAACCGGTGGCCACGTTTCACCTTCGGTATTCTCCGCATAAAAAACGCGCAGATTCAATACGCCGTCCTTCACCGTGTACGCTGTGCATTCGTCCTTCAGGCTACTTTCTTCCGAATTGCCAAGCATAATCCACAGGGTTCCGCCCACATCGGAAACGATGATCGGTTCATATGCATCCGTCGTTCCATAGTGGACGCCAACCGTCGTATTCAGGACACACCGCGCTGCTTCGCCATCCCATACATACAGAAGAAGGCGATTTCTCATGCCTGTCGACCCGTCCGGGACCGCAGCACACAGCAGCGCAGGCGCCCTGACCCCTTCAAAATCGAGCAGCTCCGCATAGACGACGCCGCGCAAGAACCCGTTCTCATCGCGTTCCCCTACACCGTATTCCGCCTGCAGCGCATACAGGGCCGTCTGATATGCCTCCTGATAGCTGTTTCCGGGGTAGATTGTGGGGTGCGAATATCCAATGACGACCTTGCCGCAGGGGTCTGACAGCTTTTTTCCCGTTTCCCACGTATAGCTGTATTCCAACCCGCCGCATTCCACGCTTGCGATCTGCGCGATTCCCTCGCTTTCGTATCCTTCCATTCGGCCGGACAGTTCGATCGTGCCCCCGGACGCTTCCGCCGCATCCGTAAGCTCTGCATAGGTCATTAAGGAACTATAATTTTCTTCCAGCTGATACTTGCCCCAATGCAGTTCATAGAGCACGGGTTCCTCGCCGGTGAGCGGCGCGTCCCACGCGCTTCCGCTCTTGTCCAGAATGACCGCTGCCTTCCTCTGCGGGAAGCTGACCATAAAGCCGCCCATATACCCGCCGGTATCGTATGTCTCGCCCCATGCGTCAAATACAACCTGCACCGGATGTCCTACAAACAGCGTGACGCCGTCCGCCTTATCCGCTTCCGGCTCGTCCGCGGGCTGTTCCGCAGGCGTGTCGTCCGGCTGCTCTGGCTGTTCATCCGGAAAGTCGGAAATTTCCGGCCTGCATATGACCGTCTCCTCATGGCCTACCAGTTCCAGCTCGAAAACGATCTTTACCACCACCGTAACTCCGAGCAGCGTCACGAGCAGAACGATCAAAATTCTTCTCCAAATGCTCCCTGCGAGCCAGATCCCAAATTGCTGCATCACGGTTCCTCCTGTTATTCTGTTCTTCTGGTTCCAATATAACAGGCGCTGCCGGATGTTTTGTTTTTTGATTCAGCTTGCACGCGGGTAAAAATCAAAATATGCGTCGATCCACTTTCCGTTGATATACGCCATTTGATACTCGCTCACCTCAGTAAACGGAATCATGCCCCGCAGGCCGTCCTCCGTCAAAAAGCGCATATAGCTCTTTTCATCGCCCGATGTAATAATCAGATATGTGTCTGGCAGAAGCAGTGTCTGCGTTCCGTCTGCCAGCACAGCTGGAATGGATTCCTTTACCCTTAACACCGCGAATTCACCAAAAATTGAATCGTCGTCCAGGAACGCATATGTCCACTCTGTATCGATTGGAACGATCTGCTGTCCGCTTTTGCCGTATCTGCGAAGTCCGACGTGCGCACCGGAAAGCCGCGTGTATGCAACTGCAAACATTATATCGTCTTTCATGTTGATTACAGCAGACGAAAGAGATTCTTCCCCATCAAATTGCAGCCGCTGCAAGCCCGATGCAGAAAACTCCCATGCGAACAATTCTTTCCACACACTCCCATTTCTCATATGTAAATAGAGCTCCACACTGCCGTCTGCGTCCAGATCTGCGAGCCACAAGTCTTCAATGAATCCATAAGGCTCGGGGTCTACTTCCAGATTGAAGATCGTATCGTTCTTTATAATACGAGCACCGGTTGCACTGCCGCTGCTGCCCCGAAGATACAGAAGCTGTATTGTTTCGTACTCGCCGCAGCCATCCAGATCAAACTCGCCGCTTACAACGATCTGCGTCTGATACGCGCCGATGCGTTCTTCCACTGTATCATTTCGATATGGGACACTGCTTTCCTTCAGTGTATCCGGAAGGTCGTAGATACTGATTCCCTCTGTCAGTTTAACAGGTGCAAATGCATTCTCCGAATTGCCCGCCGCGCCGTGTTCTATTGCCTCCATCTGCGTGTATATGTGCCACTGGACGGGCGTATCGTCGCTGTAAACTTCGGTCTCGGCCAGTTCGTCGAGAAACACGTCGTCTGGCACGGTCGCATACGGGAAATCGGCAAGCTTCGGCTTTTCTGACAGCGGCTTCGTTTCTTCTTCCTGGGGTTCTGTATCCGGTTCCTGCTCAGGGCTGCCGGCTGGTTCCTCCTGATTCTTCGGTTCCTCTGTTGTTTGCGGCTCTTCGATGTGCGCATCGTCCTGCATATCCGTTTCCGCCGGAAACTCATCCTGTTCTTCTTTTTCGCTGTTTTCCTGCGCCTCGTGCACGTCGGCAGATTCCGTTTGTTTCTGTTCGGTCTCCCCCGGTGCGCTCACCGGGGCCGCATTCTGGCTCTTCGCACTGCATCCGCACAGCAGCAGAAGGAAAGCGAGCACGATCCATAGTTTTTTCATGTTCTTCATCTTTTTTACCTCAGGCAATTTTATTGTATGGGACAATCTTCTTGCATTTTTATGCCATAAATTATATACTATAAATAGTTTTTGGTCAATTGGCCGGGAGGACGCTTCGAATGAATGGTGCAAATGTAACAAAGCTGGCTTTGGATTACCTTCAGCGGAACTGGGCAAGGCTTGTCAAGAATGCATACAGCGAGATCGAGTCCGGAAGCAATATGCTTGCGTTTCTTGAGGATTCGCGGTACTGTAATTCGCTTCCCTACTTCCTTGCCCGTCACCTGCAATCGCATTTCGGCGATATCCGGCAGGGCCGCTGCTTCGTTTCACTTGGAGGCGCTGAGTATTCATTTAAGCCGTGCGATTTTGACCCGGAGGCGGGGGCTGTGCTTCCGCCGCAGGAGCTGGACGGCTACGCGGTCTGTCTGGCAGCGCTTGCCGAACGAAACGGAATGAAGCAGAAGTTCCCGCTGCGCACGTTCCAAAAATATCTGCAAAGCACTGCCAGCGGGCTTTCCCGCAAGACCTGCTTTATGCTCAGCTTTGCCATGGGCATGGACTGGGATGAGACGTGTCAGTTTTTAAGCGTCATGGGCGAGGCTCCCTATCAATTCCGCGTACTGGAGGAATGCGTGTATTACTGCTGCCAGAGCACGCCGCCGCTGAACAGCTGGAGCACCGCGCAGGAAATTCTCGACCGCTTCCATGCGCAGGCGGCACAGACGGATAAGGCTGATCTCGTCCCCGGGCAGACAGAACTTCTGGATGGAAAGCTGACCATTCTCTCGGATGAACTGCAGCAGATTTCAGACACGGAATCGCAGATCAGCCGCATTCTCAGCTTCCTTCAGGAGTATTCTCCGCTGATGGAGGGCACTTCTTTAAGCACCTACAGGCTGTGCATGAAAAAGCTCGATCATGTCAGTGAGCTGCTGGATGTTAAGACCGACGATGAACTGGCCATTGCCATGTGGAGCTCCATCTGGATCCAGTTTTGCAGCAATACCTCCAAGGTGGGCGCGCAGGCCCATTATGATTTCGTCCCCTTCCGAAATCTGATGCACATGCCGAAAACGCTTTACGAAAAGCCGCTCTGGCGTGCGCGGATACGCGGTCTCCGGGAGAAAAAGCTGGCGCCGGAGAAACGCGATATTCTGTTCCTGTCGCTGATGGAATGGTACTGGGATGTGGAACATGAATGCGGCGGCCCTGACAATATGCTGCAATTCATGCACGAGACCAACGCAGAACTTGCGAAAACAAGCCTGTCTCTGATCTATCCGCCGAACCAGTATGACCGGATGATTCTTCTGGCGGTATCCAGCGAGGAGCCGCTTGACGTTCTGTCCAACATCTTTGAAGCCGGTTCTGCCGCAGAAGCGCCGGAGGATACGGCCGTGGACGGAACGGACTGACCGTCTCCTGACGACGGGTTCAGCCGTGTCTTGCCATCCATACATAGATGCCCAGCAGGAATACAATGCACAGCGACCTTGCTTTCATACGCCTTTACGCTCCTCACGCTGTTCTCTATTCCGGGACACCTGCTTCTCGTACCAATCCAGGAGATCACACAGGAACATCGACATCCCCAGAAAAATCACACAGATTGCAAAGATTTTGATATGCGTCAGATTTTCGTTTGCCGCACCGATCGTACACAGTTTCTCCGGCGTCAGATTGAACAGATACGCGCCGCATATCATCGCAAGAACTGCCGCAAGCATTGCCGCCAGATGCCAAAGCGTCGGCCGCACCGCATTCCCATTTTGTACCGTCCCAGAACTCCGTTCGCATACCATCCGTTTCATTTGAATTCCCCCTTGCTTTGTTCTGGGCACAGTATACCAGCATTCTCAGCACGCTTTGTTTTTTGAATTACGCTGGCTCCAAACTCTTTTTACAGGAGGATCACAAATGAAAAAACTGCTGTCTCTTTCTTTGATGTTCTGTATGCTGCTCTCGCTGTGCGCATGCAGCGCGCAGCAAGTCGCCGCTCCAACGCAGACAGAGAATGAATCGCCTGCCGCAGATCCCGGTTCCGTTCCCGATCCGAAGCCCGCCACAGAGGAACCGGTCGTTTCGGACGAGCCGATTCCAGACCCCGGCACAGATCAATCTGACGAAATATCTGCCGATTCGGATGTTCCCGCTTCCGACAGCTCTGTCTCATCCGAGGAACCCACTGCCGAGCCTTCGTTTGAAGCGCTTCTGCTGGATGGGACGTGGGCAGAGATCAACCCACGGCTGGGAATCGCCCGTGAATACACGTTCCAGGCAGACCGCACAGTGCTGCTTGAGACATATTCCGGACTTGGAACACAGTCGCTCTCCTATTCGCTGGATACAGACGCGATGTCTGTCACGGTAGAAGAAGCGGAGCAGACAATCGTTTGGCGCTATAATGCCGAAGACGGATATCTGTATGGCGCGGCTGAGGAGCGTCCGCACCTCAACTATGAAACGTATCTGGTTCATAACTATGTTCCATCCTCTGCACAGGCGGTCTCACAGCGCAGCAGCTTCCGGGCATATTATCTGGCACATCACACATGCGACCTTGAAAATGCGCCGTCCGACTTTCTGACCATGCTGCAAAGCGGCGCATGGTATCTGTTCGGCCCGCAGGATCTCTCCGCCGAGGTGTTTACCTTCCTTCCGGACAATACCGTTCGGGTCGGTTGGCGTTGGACATACCCCGGTCAGGATGCAGGCGAGAATGAAAGCAGCGTCTATGTTCTGCCGTATCAGGTGGACGCGGAGAAGAAGACAGTCACCATGTTCCGAAGCTTTGATGAAACCTATGGCATGATGCTCTGGACCTATCAGGAGGACACCGACCGCTTCACCTATACCTACTGGGAATATCCATACATCCAGACGACGGTATATGTTCCGCACTATCTGGAAGCCCCGACTGTAGAAACGCTGCATGCCGATCGTGAAATCTGGTATGAGGACTACATGCAGAACGGAATCTATTACCCTGAAAAAGATGAACACCGCAGTACATCTAATCCGTAAAAAACAGCCGCTCCGGTTTTCTGGCCGGAGCGGCTGTTTTTACTTATATACTCGCTATTTCTTACGTATTGAGCGGTTCGTCGGTATAAAGGGCCTTCATAAAGATCCCATACTCATTGTCGAGAATGCTCATTGCGCGAACGAAAATCTCAAACGCCATTTCGCCAATGCACTCGTCTCCGCTGTGCACGGGGAAATCGTACTCCACATTGATGTCGCCGTCTGCATCCATCACGAATTTCAGAAAACGGACTTTGAGATTCAACGCATTGCAGGCCTCCAATACCCGGGCCCGTTTTTCCGCCGGTACCTTTGTGATCAGTCCAAAGATACGTGCTGCAACATCATTGTCATCGTCGCGAACGATGAACTTCATCAGGACAGTGGGGCCGCCGTTTACAGGGAAACCCGCTAACAGTTCCCCCTGCTCCTGCATTTTGAATACGCGGAATTTGGCGCCGTGCTTCTCAAAGGCTTCTGCGACAAGATCGATTGCTTTAAATTCATGTTCGTTCATTTTCATTTTTCCTTTCTTTATCTTGATTTTTTTCAGGCTCTCTGGCTGTGCTCCATACCAAGCAGCGAAGCGATGGCATCCAGACTGACTGACATGAACTGATTTGCATCCACGCCGACATCATAAATTCTAAGCGGCAGCTCCTCTTGGCTCGGCGTATGCCCGCCGAGAAAGCGGTCCTTCAGAAATTTTGCTCTGTTTTCCGCGTTGTACGCTCCCGTACTGTGAATGTGCCCGTGAAGATGGATCGTACCGTAATGTGCAGCGTTCCATTCCAGAATGGGGTAATGAAACAGGATGATCCTGCCGTATGCGGTTTTAAGCTCCTTGTAGTGCAGAACGGACTGGAAAATACCGTCCTGCCCATACTCCTTATCGTGGTTGCCATATACAAGATGGACATGCCTGCACTTGATCCGACTCCATAACGCATGCACCTCCTCCCTTGATACTCGATAGGCAAAATCACCAAGAATCCATAGCTCGTCGTCTGCCGCAACCATCTTGTTCACGTTGTCGATCAACGTATCGTTCATTTCATCAACATTTGAAAACGGTCGATTGTTGATCGTGATTGCTTTTTCATGCCCCAGATGAAGATCGCTTGTAAAAAACAACATTTCTTTGTGCTACTTCGTTGCCACAGATTATCCCGCTTCCGCGTAGCTGATTGACGGCAGCCTGTATTTATTGTGGGCGGTAACGGTATACCGTTCGTGTCTCGACTTCGCGTGTGCTGTCCCATCCCGGATCACAGATGCTCCATGTCGACCAGTCCGTATACCGGCTGAATGTATATGTCGTGATCTCGGAGCGCGTCTGGTAGGCGTATGTATATTCATCGTTTGCCGGATCTCTCCACCATGCGTAATAGTTCCAGCTGCATCCACCCGCGTTTCCATATCCGCCTTTGACCTCCGATTCTCTTCTGCCGTGGTCGGCATTGATATACATGGACGGCAGCTCCGAATCCGTATAGATCGTATGTCTGCGGCCAGAGCCGTCCACATCGCAGGAATCAACGCCGGTCGAGCCGTCTGAATAGCGGTTGCAGTAATGATAATACGCGTATTTCCGGATGGACGTCCCCACGATCTGAAGCGTTTCGCTCTCATTGGGCTTTACCGTCGTCTGCTGTGTGCTGTCCCAATTGCTCCAGCTGCGTGTGCTTCCGGTGCACGTCCAGCCGCTCAAGGTCGGCGTATCAGCTGTCGTCATCTGTAACTCCCGATACCGGTACTGCGTCTGCTCATCTACGACCATAGCACCGTCCGGAATCCTCGCCGCCTCGACCCATTTTTCTGACACCGGCCCATAGAAAACAGCTGTCAGCTCTATGTTCTGCTCCATGCGGATAGTTCGGCTCGATGACGTTTCTCCGTCGTTCCACATCGCGAACCGGCAGCCGCTATTTGCGTTTGCGCGGATCGTTACGCTTTGGCCCTGCTCGTAAATTCCACCGCCCGACACGGAGCCGTAGCCGGAATTGGAGGTGCTGAGCCGGATCGTATATGTAGGAATCGCTGTAACCAGCACAGAGAAGTTCGCGCTTTTTCCCTGATACCGCACTGTTACATTCTTCGTTCCAGCGCTCTGAAACACGGTCGGTTCACAGGAAAAACCGCTTCGAATCCCATTTACGGTACTGCCGTCATTGTACCTTGCCCGGAGCACAACTGCGCTTGTATCCAGTTGATCGCCCGCCCGCAGCTCTGCCGTCGGATACTGTGTAAGTTCAATGGAAGACAGCTCAGGCTCTGCCACTGTGACGGTAAAGGTCGTCGTTTCTCCCAGATACTGTACTGTTACCGTCTGCGTTCCTGCTTTTGACGAATCCAGTGCCGCACTGAAGCCTGTTTCAATCGTTTCATGCTCTCCGGAATCATAGGTCGCCGTAAGCGTCAAGCCCCGCAGATCCGGCTCCTGACCTACAAAATACGTCAGCTTATCCGGCTTATGCTCGACGCTGATTCTGCTCAGGGTTCTGGTCTGCGGCTGCGCCGGAATCTCTGCTCCCTCTGTGTCTGTTTCGCTGTTTTCTTTCGTATTTTCAGCTGCTTCTGTATCGGTGGCAGCACTGTCCTGCGGTTGCTCCGGCTCTGTCGGCTGCAATTCGGTCGTCGGTGTCTTTTCGGTCTCTGCTGCTATCGTTTTCACATCCGGTGCCGTATGTTCCTTCGACGCTACAGGCGTGCTGAGCGCGGATACAACATCCATGCCGACCATGACTGCCGCTGCCAGCACCAGCAGCGCAAGGACAGCAGCAACGGCAATTTTGCCTCCGCGTGACAGCTTTTGGGATGGTACGTGCATACTTCCGCTCTGTCGGCTCCTGCCCTTCGGCGATGCTGCCCGGCATCCGCAGATCTCGCCGAATGCCAGCTTCTTTCCGCAGTATTTGCAGAATGCTGCCGGGCCGCCGGGATCCTTTCCCTGCGCGTTTGCCGCGCGCTGCTTTGCATGATCTGTATGGCAAATCTGGCATACTCCGCTTTCCGGGAGCGTCGCGCCGCATCTCTTACAGTACATAGCTGCTCTCCTCCTGATTCAGGATCTTCTTGCCTTGTCGACAAACGCGCGGACATCCTGCTCATCGATCACGGTGCTGCCAACGCTGCGGAACGTGCCAGTGATGTTTGTATAACCGTCCGTACACGTAAATGCGCTGACCTTTCCTTTTTTGACTGAGAGAGAAATGTCGAGCCTTTCTTCGTTCCAGAATGTTTCCTCGATTTCATCCTGCAGTGCATAATAGTCGCTCTTACTGTAGAATGAATCCTCAAAGCATTCCAAGCACGCCATCAGGAAAGTATACAGATCGATTCGCAGCGTATGTGTCATTACGCCGTTTTTCCATTTGCACGAATAACCAGCATTTTCCTTCATCCACTTCTTGCTGTTCATGTGCTTGATGAGTTTTTGCAGATCCTTTTCGGCCTGCTCCATGTCGACCCTCCGCGCGATGTCGCGATACAGGCCGCGCTCCATGCCGTCAAGCAGGCTCTGCCAATCCGTCTTTTTGAAGTGCAAATTTGAGGACTGCTGATAGCTATCGAAAAGATAACTGATTGATTTCTGCATATTATATGTAATGTATCCGCCACCGGCTTCGCGCACCGCCTGGTATCCGTCGCAGATCGCCATTGTATAATCAGCATACCGGCCTGTACTTGTCAGCCAGACGAGCAAGTCTTCATCCTTCAGATCATACTGAGTATAGAAGGAAATATATGTATCCAAGTCGCTGTATTCCTGTGTGATATCCATGGTAAAGCTCTCTGCGCGGATCGTATGGTTGATCGCCGCTGTCATCTGCTGGAACGGCCCGCCGAGCACCGCAAAGTAATTGCTTACCAGCGTCGTCGCCATTGCAAGGAGCAGGACGATTGCCGTAATGGTGATTACGGTTCTCTTCCAGCCGGTGACAGACACCTTTTTCGCCCAGTGCTTCTTGTGGGCCGGTGCCGACTTTCCTTTCGAAGCCGATTCTTTCCACAGGTCGACCGGATACCCGCAGGCCGAGCAGAACAATGCATCCTCATCCAGTCCCGCGCCGCAGTTTGTACAACATTTCGTAATACTTACGTTCATGATTGTTTCCTCCCGCTTTCCTTTTGATAAACCCAGTATAGCACCGCCCTTTCATCTTCTTGTTTTTCTGTTTTTATGCAACTTGCGCGCGGAAAGGTTCCCCTTCCGCGCGCAAATCGAAGTCCTCTGTCTGTCGGAAACGTGCTACTGCAGTTCTCTGCACGGAACACGGATGTTCGTCCACAGCTCCTCAGAGAAAACAGAGTGCACGACTCCTGCGTATCGCAAGTTCCCGTCTCTGTTCAGGCCGATAACGTAATCCGACCCGGCTGAGACATCGACGATATCCGTCCACTCTGAGACCTGCGCCTCACACGCTCCAGCAACAACGACCGACCCGTCCTGCCGGACGCCAAGCACACATGCCGGTCCGCAGGCTGCTGTGACAATATCTGTCCAGTCACGTCCCCAGTCATGGCTGATCCAGCTTGCTGCGGTTTGATCTGCATCCAGTGAGGTTCCCGTCACAAAGATTCGCCCGTCCGCCGTAACGCCTGCCGCAAGCAGACTGCCACCGCACAGGGCGCGGATGCTTGCTCTGGCCGCAAAATCAAATAGCCCGTCCGTATGGTTTCCCGCAATCAGCACTGTTCCGTCCTTGCAGAGGCCAAATGTATGGACATATCCGGCGGAAATCGCGACAACATTTTCCCACTCCTGCACCTCGCATTGACCGGCGTCATTGTTCCCTGTCGCCACAACTGTTCCGTCTTTTTTCAGTCCCACTGAATGCCATTTTCCGGCTGCAATGGATACGATATCCGTCCAGCCGGAATAGTCGAACGATTCATCGCCGATCTCGAGTCCGCCCGCAGCCGCGGCCATTATCGTCCCATCACGCCGCAAGCCGACCACATGACTTTCTCCGGCAGCCACCGCAACAATATCCCTCCATTCCCGTGTCGCCTGTGACAGACGTGAGGTCAGTACACTTCCGTCATTTCTGACAGCGGCATATAAAACATTGTGAATATATGAATTATTCACCGCTCCTGCGGCGGCGATGGTGCGGCGGTTTGTCAGCACGTCCCAGAGGTCGCAGGCCCGTTGTCTGGCGTCTTCATAATCGCCAAGCGCGTCGAATTGACAGGCAGCCTCCCACAGCTCCCCTGCATCCAGAAGCGCCTGCGCCTGATCATAAGCGATGCGGCTCTGATACGCTTCTGCTTCAAGAACCTCCACGTAATACGTCGCGCTGCAGCCTTCGTATAAAAGCTCCACCGGCTGCAAACCAGCCTTGGAAAAATCATATACGCTCCGGCAGTCGTCAGTCACCTGATAGTAGGCGCCGTCAGCCTGCACAGCCCGCAGGGCCAGACCGTCCTCATTGAGCGACTGTCCGACTGCATACACTGTCTGCACTGCCGGGGACGTGATCTCAAGCGCAATGATCCTTTTCTGGCTTTTCAGGTAGTTCACAAAAAGGAGTGCGGCAGACAGGAACCCCACTGCCCCCAGAGCAAGCAGGACGCGCGCCCGGTTTCTCTGCCACCAGGTAGGAGGCGCTTCCAATGCCCGGAACAGTGCGCCCATGTCCTGAAAGCGATCCGCGCTCCATAGGGCCATCCCCTTCTGCAGGGCAGCTTCCAGATAAGCGGGCACGCGGAGCCCCAGCGCAGACGGCCATTGTACCGTATCCTCCTTCTGCCGCGCAATCGACGCCTGCGGTAAGATTCCGGTCAGGCAGTGATAGAAGGTCGCGCAGAGCGCATATACATCCGTGTACGGCCCCTCACTTCCAACACCGATCTGTTCCATGGGCGCATAGCCCTTCTTCATAAAAATGACCACAGTTTTATCCGAAAGATAATCCCGCGCCGCGCCGAAATCGATTAGGACAAGCCGTTCTTCTTCGCCGACCAGAATCAGATTGTCGGGACTGATGTCCCGATGAACTACATTCCTCTGGTGTACCTTTTCAAGATCCTGTATCAGAGGAAGGAACCTGCTCAGCAGCCATTTGTAATCCAGACGGCCGTTTTGCCGCAGCTTTTCCATGAGTGAAATGCCACGCAGATATTCCATGGCAATATAGGCAGTTCCGTTTTCCTCAAAATACTCCCGGACAAGCACGATAGAGCGCAGCCCATGCTGCTCAGCAAGATTCTTGGCCTCTTTTTTAAAGCGCTTCTTCCCTTCTTCAAAGGATTCGAGACGGCCGTATGCCACTGTGGCGATCTCGCAGCCCTCGTCCCGGTTTCTGGATATCAGATTTCTCGGAAAATACTCCTTAACCGCGACCTCTGTGCACAGTACGTTGTCATACGCCTTATAGGTGATTCCAAATCCACCTGCGCCAAGAACGCTCAAAATCTGATATTTCCCATTTTTCAGGGTATCTCCCTTCTTCAGGAAGTCTGTCCTCTGCTGCTCTATGCTTTTCAGTTCAAGACCGGGATCCTGACATTTGTAAGGATGGGCTGCTGCATCTGATCCGCGTCCACGCCAGCATATACGACAGTTCCATCCGCTCGCAGGCCAAGTGTGCAGTATCCTCCGGCTGCGATCTGTACAATATCCTTCCAATCGGAAACGTCGCAGCGGCCGCTGTAGTTTGGCCCGGCAGTGACGACCGTTCCATCAGCCTTTAAGCCCACAACATGCGAATCGCTGGCGTCGATTGCTATAATATCCGTCCAGTCCGCGACCCATTTCGCAACGTCTTCTTTCGTGGTCATTTCGGTGCCGAACGCGCCGACCGTTCCGTCACTGAACAGAAAAACTGCAAAATAATTTCCGCTAGCAACGTCCAGAACGTTTGACGCAGAGCCCTCCACATTTGCAACAACGGTTCCATCTGACCGCACGCCAAACGAATATGCATAGGAACCATCCGCCACAACAATGTCGCCCCAACTGTCAACGTCACATGTACCAAAATTATCGGTTCCTGCTGCTACAACGCTCCCATCAGCTTTTACACCGAGCAGATAATTCCCACCCGTTCCGAGCGCAACAATATTTGTCCATGTACTGATCTGTGGAAAATCCTCCAACGCATCTTCGTTAGCCGCGACTGTCCCATCTTTTTTCAGCCCAACATAGCTTCCAAGCCATCCACAGGCGATTTCGACCAGACCTTCTGCTCCTTTCAGCTTTTCACACGTTTGATTTGCCGTAATGCACGCATAGCCGGAACCGCTCCGGTCTACCGCAATCGTTTTCCTGCGGCAGATCACATCCCATAGATCCGACGCGCGATCCAGCGCATCCTTATAGTCCCCAATCGCGAAAAATGCGCGTGCTGCGCCGAGACGGTCGCCGTTCTCCAGAAGCGCCTGCGCCTGCATATAGTCCTTGTCCAGATCGGAAAGCACCTCTACCTGAAAGCTCACGGTCTCTCCCTCGTATTCCAGCTTGACCTCACGTTCGCCGGGCTCGGAGAAATCATATTGGATAGAAACATCCTTCGCCGTAAGCTCCTTCTTTGAGTTGTCCGTATAGGTCGCAAGCAGCTTGATCCCATCTGTATCCAGCGTGTCGTTAACGAAATAGTCGCGCGGTTCCCCGGTCTGCACAAGCTCCAGATCGTACAGTTCAGGCTTCTGTTCCTTTACCGGCTCTTCGGGCGGCGTTGGATCTGTGTCCTCCGTCTCGACGTCGGGTTCCGGGGAAGGCTCTTCGGACGGCGTTGGATCTGTGTCCTCCGTCACGACGCTGGGTTCCGGAGAAGGCTCTTCTGACACATTCGAATGCCACTTGATCTTCGGCAGAATGAAAACAGCCGCAGCCAGAAGCAGCGCCGCCGCAGGTGCCGCGTAGAAATACCATCGTGTCCGTCTGTATACGTCCCGGCACATGGCGCGCTTCAGCGCGCCCATGGAGTGATATCGCTGCGATGCGCGCAGCGCCATGCCCCGTTTCAGAAAATGATCGACGCCTCCGGGAATCGATGCGTCCAGCTGAGACGGCCACTTCATGCCTGTGTGCGCACGCTCGGCCGCAGATAAAGGCTTTCGTCCCGTGGCGCAATGATAGAATACTGCACAGAGTGCATATATATCCGACTCCGGCCGTTGTCCGCCGGGCGTATAGGCCTCCGGTGCCGTGTACGGCAGCTTCATGGCTACCGCCGCATGGTCGGGCGAGACACGTGCAGTGCTTCCGAAGTCGATCAGCACGAGCCGCCCGTCCTTTGTCAGGATGATATTGTCCGGGCTGATATCTCCGTGCACAAGTCCTGCGGCGTGGAGCTTTTCAAGGTCGTCCATCAGGGGCTCAAGCTTTTCCGCGAGCCAGCTTACCGATATCCGGCCTACGGTCTGCAAATGCTCCTGTAATGTTTCACCCTCCAGATACTCCATGACAAGATACGCTGTCTGGTTCTCTGTGAAAAACGCGAGAACATCTACGATGCAGGGAAGCTGCTGGTACCTGGCCAAAATGGCAGCCTCCTGCTTCAGAAAGCTTCTTCCGCGCTCGAATTCCTGTTGCTGCTCATCGCCCAGCGGGCACACGTCCAGATGATTCCCGCCTCTGCAGACAAGCCCGCCCGGAAAAAGCTCCTTGATTGCCACATGGTTCTGCAGGTTCTGATCTATCGCAAGATATGTAATGCCGAACCCGCCTTCTCCGATTGCCGCCTCTACGGCATATCTTCCATTCTGCAAGAGCGTTCCCCTGGGCAGATAATACTGCTGCTCCATACCATTCTCTCCTTTGTCTTCTTTTTATTTCTTCTCTGCGATTTGCACCTCAAAAAGCTCTTTTCCCAAGGAAAACCGATCGCCCGCTCTGAGCTCCGCTGCTATTCCAGGTTCCAAATGGACACCGTTTATGCGCGTTCCGTTCGTAGCGCACAGATCCTTCAGCATCCAGCCTGTCTGCGTCGGCTGCAGCTCCGCGTGCTTTCTTGAAATACCGGCGCTGTCAGGCACAACAAATTGACATTCATCTGTTTTCCGGCCGATCAGGATCGTGTGGTCCCACTGCATCCGCATCCGCTGGCCCGTCCGAAGACAGCAAAGCTCCCATTCCGGCTTGGCCGGTGCCTTGTCCACGTCACACGCTGCGACCGGCGTCTGAATGCACGCTGCCGCTTCCGGGATCTTTTTCAGCCATCTGCAGAGCTGCTCCGGCGACAGCCGGGGAAAAAACCTGTGCGTACACTGAAACAGCTGCGCCTCAACGACCGGGGGCAGAACCGGCTGACGGATCACGGCGGCTATCATCCGCATTTCAAGATTCTGTGTAAACCGCCGCCTGAAATCGGAATCTTTGATCGCTTCCGCCGTCAGGAAAAACAGGCAGGCTTTGCTGCTTTTTATCAGGAGCTCCATTGCCGTTTTTTCATAGCAGATCCTGACGCCCAAAGCCCGAAGCGCGTCCAGAGCAGGCAGGATCATCGCCTCGTCTGCTTCTGCGATGCATGCGGAAAGAAACGGTTCTTCCGGAAGATATGCCGGTATTTCACACATATTCTCGCTCCTTTCTTTTATGCTCCGCTCTCATGCGCACAAAGGCGGCTGCCGTACTGTATCCGGGCAGCTGCACCTGCAGGCCGATGATCCGCAGACCATCTGTGCGGTCTGTCAGCAGTCGTCTCCATGCGGAGCAGATCGCAGCGCATGCGTTTTCTGACAACCCCTGCAGGCCGAACAGATCCAGAACGACCTTTCTGTGGATCGACGCGCCCGCCCGCAGCTCCTCGATGAAAAAAGCCTCCGTTTGCAGACAGACAACGCCCCTCAGGCGCAGAAGAAGCAGATCGGGAAACAGCCGCTCTTCGATGGTCAGGCGGATCTCACCGTTTTTGTCGGATATCAGGCAGGTGCTTCCCTGCCAGCTTGCATGCATGCATACTCCCCCTTTTCTGTCCATTCTATTACAGGCAAGAGGCTTCTTTGTTTTTATTGTGCACCGCGGATCGCAGCCAGCGGCGGGAACACGACAGCCTCACTGAACTCGGCATCCCACGGAGATTCCTGATACTTTCCCAGAGACAGAACCGGCGCACCCTCGTAATATTCGATCCATCCGTCCTTGATCCGCTCAAAGCCGCTTCCGGTATATTTGAACTCTGCGCAATAGTAGTATCTGACGCCGTCCTCATCCCTGTGGAAATTCACGTCCAGCCTGCCGTTCCCGCGCAGATACATAATGTCCAGCACATATCCTTCCTGCTCCTGCTCCTGAAGGAAGCGCTGCGCGGTGGGCGCGTCAGTTTCCAGCTGTGCCAATTCCCCGCGTGTGATCTCAACGCCTGCATACGCTCGCAGATCAAGCGCTTCTTCGGACCAGAAGAAGTAATAGCTTTTCATGCCGAAGGGAGAACGATCTGGCGGGAGCTGATCTGGCGGAAGCTCTGATACCTCCATGTCGCGCTGGAAGGAGGCAAACACTCCGTTGCCAAGATACTCTCCGTTGCTGAGCGGGAACGTGCTTTTCTTCGGCATTCCGTCTACAATAGTATAATATTTTACACCAAGTATCCATGAGAAATAATAGCCCCAGCCGAAGATAACACGGTCTCCGATTTTAATCGGCGTTATCGAGTCAATGACAACCGTACCTTCATCCTGAATATCCTCCACTGCTCCGGTCTGGCGGTTCAGGAACAGGACGCGTCCATAAAATCCGTAGTCCCTTTTTTCTCCATTTTCAGTATAAACGATTGCATGCACATCGTCAAGCCCGTAAGCCTTTCTGACCGTCTCTCCCGGTTCCAAAAAGCTGGTGTCAGTCAGCGTAATGAGCCACTCGGAATCGTCCTCCGAGTTATAGGCCGTTCTTTCCTCCGTGTTTTCTTTTTGTGGCTCCGGTTCTGAGGCTGTCGTTTTCTCCGCCTCTTCCGCTTGTTCCGCCGGGGCTTCTGTTTCCTCTGAAGCTGGCACTTTCGGATCCGTGTCTTCCGGTTCCTCATCGGGTTCTGCGGCGGCTGTGCCGCCGCTCTGTGCTGCTTCGGTTTCCGTCCCCGTTTCTGCCGCCGCAGCTTCCGCTGCCTGCGGCGGCTTCTACTGCATCACAGGCGCTTCTGTCACCTTCGCCGCACACGCCGAAAACAGCAGCATCCCCAGAAGCATCAGTGCGCAAAGCCGTCCCTTATTTTTTCTCATCATCGCACGACCTTCTCTTTCTTAACCTCTCAGCGCGGCAAGCGGCGGGAATACGACCGCTTCGCAGTATTCATCTGGCCAGCATGACGCTTCATAACGCCCCCCGGTCGACGAGTATTCCGCATCGGGGTACGGCACAAACGCACTGCCGCTGTACAAATACGTACCGCAGGCAAGATCCCGGTAGCCCTCCTGCTCCTTATAGAAATTCACATTCAGAATGCCGTTTCCGCGCAGATACATATTGTCGAACACGTAGCCGTCCTGTTCCATTTTCTGAATATACGACTGCACCGCCGGCGTTTCCTTTTCCAGCTCTGCAAGCTCTTCACGCGTAATCTCAATGCCCTTGTACTCCCGCAGATCAAGCACATCCTCTGACCAGAAGTACCAGTAGGTGTGATACGCCCATGCAAAGTGCTGGAAAAACAGGTCTGGGTTTGTATCAAGATCAATATCGTTGGCATTGACTCTTACATATGTCTGAAACACGCCATCACCCAGATATGTATCGTCTACTATACTTGCGCACTTCTTAGCTGTGCCGTTGACCATCGTGTAATAATGATCTTTTTTTCCCGTTGTATATACACCTTGCCATCCGAACAGGATGCGTTCTCCGATTCGGATCGGCGTGAGTGCCCCAAGTGGAATCTTGCTTTCATCCGCGGCCACGTTATACAGTTCCTGCTTCACGCTTCCGCTTTGGCGGTCGATCAACAGTGCGCGGCCATTGAGTCCCCAGCCAATATCACCGGTATTTGTATACGCCACCGCATAGGTATCATCGATCCCATACGCCTTCACAAGCGTCTCTCCGGCCTGCAAAAAGCTCGTATTATCCAGCGTGATCTGCCACTCTGCGTCCGGGTCTGCTTCGTTCGTTATGACCGGCGTCTCCGGTTTGTCATCCTGCTTCGCCGGAACAGGCTCCGGCTGCTTTTCATCAGCCGGTGTTTCTTCCGGCGTCTCTTCTTCGGCCGGTTCCACGGTTTCTTCGACCAGCTCTGCTGCATTCTGCTCCGGCTGCTCTGGAGGCTCAGTCTCCGTCTCTGTGACCGCTTCCTCCTGACTTTTCCCGCCTGCGAGCACCTGCTCCGGCGGTTCGGCTGTCTGCTCCACGCCTCCCGCACACGCGGACAAAAGCACTGCTGCCAGCACCAGCAGCAATGCGCACATCAAAAATTTGTGTTTTTTCATCATTTTTCCTTCCCATTCTTGTATAGTTGTTGTAAACTTACTGTAGCATTATTATATCACAGGAAAGATTTCTTTTGTTTTCTTTTTTCTGCATCAAAAAACAAAATATCGCAAAAGTCTTGTATCATTATATGCAGCAGTGAACAGCCTCTGCTGACAGGCATATTTATAAGACAGGAGAGATACCTATGTTGTCAAACCCTACGCATATCATCAAAAATGCCATTCTTCTCATGGTGCTGCTGTGTCTTCTGGCTTTCAGCACAGCATGCAGCGCTCCCGCGTCGGACGAATCGTCTGAAAACGGTGCTCCCGAGATCGTCGCCGCAGATCCCGAACGGCCCGCGCACACCAAAGCGAACGACGCCGCTGTGTCTGAGACGCAGAGCGATGAGGACACGCTTGTTTCCTCGGTGTTCGAAAGCAACGGTGCAAAAACCGAGTATGTGCTCGGCGAAGCATTTGACGAATCCGGTCTGTCTCTTACGCTTCAGTATAGCAGCGGAAAGACAGACACGATCACAAGCGGCTTCTCCAGTGACCTTGATACTGCCTCGCCCGGCGAACAGGATGTGCATATCCAATATCAGGGCGAAGAGGTTGCTCAGCTTCATGTCACTGTGCTTCGCAGCGCCATTCTGGACACCTGCGACGCAGGCGGTGATTTTGACGATGCTGTTCGGCTGGTTTCCTATGGCGGAAAGCTATACGGCATCGGTGCGGAGTATTCCGATGGCACGCTTCTTGAGTCTTTTGTCTATCGAAAGGACTCGCTTGATGCCGACCCGGTTCGGCTCTTCCGAGCCCGGTTCATTCGCGGTCTTATTGTTCTGCGCGACCGGATCTTCTTCTCAACCTCTACAGACGACTATCAAACCTTCGTTGCTTCGATTGATTTGAACGGCGGCGATTACTATGAGCTGACTGATCCAGAACAGGACTGTCTGTGGTGCTATTACAGCAATGGTTGGATCTATTCCTATTCGGGTAAAGACGATCAGCTCGTCCGGTTCCGCACAAACGGCTCTGAATTTTCTCCTGCCGCTGCAGCTGAGAGTCAATACACTCCTGCCTACCACATCTCAAAAGGACGGCTCATTTTCAAAAGCAAACTGGATACGGAAGAGACGATCAGCTGTTATGACCCGGCGGCCGGTACATCCACGGTTCTCGTTCAGACCGAGCCGGATCAAATCTGGCTGGAAGGCGTATACGGCGACCTTCTGTTCTATTCCGTCTTTGATCCTTCTCTGCAAAAATCGCAGAATGGAGGCGGTTGGAGGTTCATGCTGTACGACCTGAAAGACGGAAGCTCCATGCCCATTGCCGACGGCCCGCATTACAACACCTATCATGCACTTGTGATGAACAACTCGCTTGTTATTTACACATGGGGCGGCGACGTCTCGTTCCGGGATCTCGACACGCCCAGCCTCGCTGCCAGAGCGTTTACCCTGCCGGTAAAAATGATGAGCGGCAATGCATCCGGCTGCCGCATGGTCTGCGCAGGCGATCTATTGGCGTTCAGCGATGGTCAGGGACATATCTATCTTGTCGACGAAAGCAACGCGGCACAGGCTGTTCTGGGCAATGACGGCTTTAACGATTCTAATTTGGTGTCTCAAGCCGTCTCTGACACAGACTGGACGCAGGTATACGGTCGTTTCCTGTCTGCCCACGCGGAATCTCTTTCCTATATTGATTCCATGGATCACTATGCACTGTATGATATCACAGGCGACGGCATCCCCGAATTATTTCTAGCGCAGCAATTGGGCTCAGGTTCTCCGTTTTACAACTATTTTATTTATACTGTAGACGGTGCTTCCGCTGTCCAGCTTGGACAGGTTCCTGGGAGTTCATTCTCACTCTGCCCAGTTGATAGTTCCGGTTTTCTGTCCGTCATGCAGCGCATGTTCTGCGAGACCGTCATTCTGTACACATATGAGAACGGCGCTCTACATGAGCAGACGCTGTTGTACGAGATTCCGGTCGAGCAACTGCCCAAAGATGCGTTCACGCCTCTGGATGAAATGGGATACCATATCTTTACATGGTTCCGCACCTATTCCGTCGACGACCTATCCAATCTGTCAGAGTCCAGCATTTCCAGCGGCTCCAATCAGGCGCTCGTTTCCCTGCTTCAATCAGAAACGAACAATTCCTAGGTGTGCTTTCTTTAATACTAGCATTGCTTATCTTTGTTTACAGCGGCGCAGTTTCTGCGCCGCTGGTTTTCTGCCCTGACCCAAACCGTGACCCAAACGCGGAAAAATCAGGTGGAATTATCCGTACCGGAAAGGATTCCGCTGTGACATTTCCCGAGCGGAAAGGCACGGAAATGGTCTGAAATGTCCACGAGAAATATCCGACCAACCTTCGGGACCAAGAGGCCTCGGGTTCGAATCCCGACACTCCGACCAGATCCGGCTGAAATCTAGCGATTTCAGCCGGATTTTTCTGCATATTCCGAACTTTTTCCGATGGAGAATTCTGTGACTTTTCCGTCTGACCCAAACGTGACCCAAACGGGAATTCGGAGCGGAAAGCGCCGGAAGAGAGAATTCGCCGCCTGCCGGAGCAATTCCGGCAGGCGGTGTACGCTTTTCTGTTCATTTCTTGCCCTTACCCGACGCTTGCCATGAAGCCGCTGATTTTCTGCGCGGCTTCTTTTTTCATACCTGCCGTGACGTGCGTGTACACGTCCAGTGAAAATTCCGCCGAGGCGTGGCCGAGGATCTCCGCAACTGTTTTCGGGTCGATGCCGCTTTGAATTGCCAGCGTCGAGAATGTGTGTCTGAGGTCGTGGAACCGGACATGTTCTTCGATGCCTGCCTTTTCCAGCAGCTTTTTGTGAATCCTTCCGACGCAATCCGGACCATACATTCCACCAGTCTTGGGCGATGGGAACATATACGGACTGAACGGGTGATTCTTTCGATCTTCGACCAGCAGTCGAATTGCTTCGTCGCTGAGATAAATCTCCCGGACGGAATTCTCCGTTTTCGGTTCTGTCACGACCAGTTCCCCCTTGCCGCGCGACACGGATTTGGACACGGTCAGCGTTTTCGTTTGCAAGTTGAGGTCACTCCATAATAGCGCCACCAGTTCCCCGCGCCGCAGCCCTGTGCTGAGTTCCAGATAGAACATCGGCAGGACGCCGCATTCTTCCGCTGCTTTCAGGTAAT
>ENA-UAOK01000487-UAOK01000487.1-human-gut-metagenome-genome-assembly--contig:-NODE-487-length-22336-cov-7.078587_pt1 | contig 22336 bp, 17 predicted proteins | sample MGYA00243467_ERZ654553 | MGnify/ENA primary metagenome ERZ654553 (study PRJEB26926, sample SAMN06164886) | human gut metagenome | biome: ENVO:00009003; feature: ENVO:2100002; material: ENVO:00002003...
ACGAGATTTCTGCCTGTCTCGTGGGCTCGGAGATGTGTATAAGAGACAGCCCCTGTGGGCAAAGCCTTCGGCGGCGCCTGCGGCCGCCTTGGCTTTGCTCCCTGCAAAGCCGCGCCGCAGCGAAGAGGGGTCAAGGGAGCTGCGCGGCAACCCCCACCAATCGGGAGCGCAGCGGACGATTTGTGGGGGTTCCGCGCGGCCCCTTGAGGCCTCGCAGCGAAGGCGCAACCGGGGGAGGCCTCAGACGGGATCTCTCGCCCGCGCACTCATGCGGCAGCGGGCTTCGACCGGATTAGAATGTCGGTAGGTGAATGCGATCGGAGGCACCATGCGGTTCATGGCACATTTCAAATACGACAGGGAAATCACCCTGTGGCTCTCGTCCTTCATGGCGAGGGCCCTGCCGGGGACCCCCTTCCCCGAGGAGGTCCCGTACGCCCTCGATGTATGCGAGCCCATGCTCGACGCCAGGGCCTACGGCCTATTCATGACGCTGGACGTCGAGGGCGGCCAGGTCGACATCGCCGTCACCATGGTCGTCCGGGACTTCAGCCCCCTCGTGGGCGTCGAGCCCCGGTTCGAGGACCCGGAAATCACCTGGGACGTCCACGACGGGAACGGGTCTCATCTCAAGACCCTCGCCTGGAACGACGTCGAGGGGAAGTGGCTCGAGGTGGACGACCCCCTCGCGGGCCTCTCCGTGTTGGACGGTGGCCGTGTACAGGGGTAAGGACCTCGCGGGGACCTGCGGCATACCGCTGGAGTGCGACCGCGTCTACGTTGAGGTGGAGTGCGCGCCCCGGGGCCTCTACGAGCGCGCCGACGTGCCCCTCAGGCTCATCTGGCCCGACGGCCGCTCTTTCCCCATACGGTCGACGGCCCGCCACGTGGAGCACGGGCGGGCCGCCTTCGGCAACCTCGTGGAGAGGTTCGACGTCTTCATCGGCAAGTCCGAAAAGGTCAGGACCGTCTGGCGCCAGGACGGGAGAAGGTTCGTCGGGAAACCTCGCGGTGGAATCACCCGACCGTAGAGGACGCCGATTTGCGACGCCCCCTGTGCACCCGATTACAATGACGCATGGCCCGATGGCCGACGGGCATTCCGATTGTTGGGAGAATCACGTGGAGCAGTCAGGTAGAGAGCTTACTTGCCGGGAGTTCGCCAAGCTACTCCGCAGCAGGAAGGCCCATTACCCCATCTCCGACCGCTATATCTCGGAAATACACGACTCCCCTGACAAGAGCGGCGAGGATGAGCGCGAGCACATGATCATCTGGTTTGAGTCCAACCAGACGTGCGGCTCCGGCTCTTACTCACGTAAAAGCCCAAATAGGAGCGCGAGGACATGCTACGGGCGCCTCGGCAACGCCGCATCCCTTCTTTGGATTGCCGAGGCCATGGGCGTGCCGGACGATACCGTGCAGCGCGCCTTCGATGCCGCAGCGGAAGCCGGCCACCACAGGACGGCCTGCAGCAGAATCCGCAAGATCATCCCTTGGGACGAGGTGAAGAAACGGGCAGAGGAGATTCTGAACGAGACGCAGCGCCCCCGCGGATTGACCCGATTCTTGCATCGCAGTCGTTCTTCGAGAGGCTAATCCCGCCTCGAACAGAGGCGGATTGCCTCACGAAACCGCGTCTTCCTCGAAGAAATCCTTGTCGGGCTCTTTGATCTCGAACGTCGCCTTGGTGCTGACGCCCACGCCGTAGTCGATCATGAGCTCGGCGAGGTCGTGACCGTCGACGAGGACGATCTTTTGAGTGTGGATGCTCCTCGCGTACTCTCTTGCCCCCGAGGAGAATTTGGCGGTCGTGATGAACAGGCCGCGCGAGGCGCCCTTGCCGGAGAGCGCGCCGACGAACGCCTGGATGTCGGGCCTGGTGACGGTGCGCGACGGCTCCCACCTCTTCGCCTGATAGTAGATGGTGTCGAAGCCGAACCTGTCCTCCTTGACCGTGCCGTCGATCCCCTCGTCGCTGCTCTTCGGCGTGACGGTCACGGACTCCTCGCGCTCGCCGTAGCCCATGGCGAGGAGGATCCTTCCGACGAGGTATTCGAAGAAGTACGGGCTCTTGCTCATGACCATGGAGAGAAGGTCCTCGATAAGCGCCTCGCGCATCTCACCATAAGAGGCCTCCATCGTTTCCATGGGGGACATCTGCTCCTGGGCCGCCTCGTCTGCGCAGCCGCCCTTGTCGGCGCTTTTCTTTTTGGAGGCGTAGCCGTTCTTCCACGCCCGGAACGCCTCGCACTCCTTCATGAGCTCTTTCGCGGTGAACGGACCTTCGTGATTGGACAGGAAGACCCGCCCGGAATCGGTGATGAGGTAGGTGCCCTTCTTTTCCCCGTATTCGACGAGCTTGGCTTTTTCGAGATCGGTGATGGCCCAGTAGAGGCGGTTGTAGAAGCGCAGCTGACCGCTCGACAGCCGCTCGGCCTGCTCCTCCTCGGTGAGCGAGAAGTGCTCGATCATGTCCGCCTGGATCTCCTTGGAAGAGACGAGCCCATCGTGCTTGCTAAGTGAAACGAGGACGGGCTGCATGAACTCATGCCATTTGGGCATCGTCATGGCTATTCACCGACTTTCTCTGCATACAGTTTGAACAGGTGCGCGACGATCTTCTCCTCATCGCCGTTGAAATCGACGCCGTAGGCGGCCTCGACTGCCGCATCGAGGGCCTTGTGGGCGCGCATCAGGTCAGGATAGAAAACGGCATTGGGAGGAGAGTACATTTTCGCAAGAGAGTCGTCCGGATGGTTTGAACGAGCGTCAAGGACGCCACGCGCCGCGGACTCGACTTCGGCACGGCGGTCCGCATCACACTCGGGGAAGATGAAGCTGTTATAGACAGATGGGTTGTATCTGTAATCGCTCTTCAACCTACCTGCCACCGTCTTCACCCATGCCATATGCATCTTGGAGGCGAGCATACCAAATGCAAAAAGGCTATCGGTGGGAATGAAATGGAGCTGATTGCTGGGAACCACCTCGGGGCCAAGATAGCCAATCGGCAATATTTCCCTCCCCGCGCTAGAGACTTCGGGAAAAGCGAGGTAGGAACTGGTTGGCTTCCTGCGCTCGATGAAGAGAAATGGGGTATCCGCTCCCTCCCTAAACGCTTTTGTGGGGCTTGCCGCTCTGGAAGCACGAACGGCATTGAGTCGCTCCGTTATCTCGGGAAAGGCGTATCGAGTGATGTCCACGCCCTCAAACCAGAGGCAGTAGCGATCAATGTTGTTGATGAATTCTCTGGCACCGTAATAGGGATGAATCACCTCGGATAGCTCGGGATAACGAGAAATCAATTCGTCTTTTTCCTCTGGAGACAAAACGAGGTTTCCTCCATCTACTGGCTTGCAGCCTCGGACCATTGGAGGCATCCCCGGATTAAGCGGCTTCCCGCGACCTGCGATAAACACATTAGGAGCTGCCGATAGGTAACCGTTAATGTTGGAAACGGTCTTGACGGCTCCATCAGGGTAGAAGAGCTTCCTACTCCCATGGGCATCGTATGAGAATCCAATAATCACGCAGTGCACATGAGCCTTATCAGCCGCCTCGTTATCCCAAATGAATGAGCGATAAGCGAAATTGATTACGACGCCGTCGTCAAACAGTCGCTTCCACGTTGGTTCAACTTGCTCACCTTGAGTGATGCTGTTCGTCGAGACGAGACAGGCGTGGCAGTCCTTGCCCTTCATGAAATCAGCGGCCTTTTTATACCAGCCCACGCAGTAATCGCACTTGCCCCACTTCTTTTCTGAGGCGAAAACATATTCGAGGTCCGAGGTTTGTTCTCTCGTTCTCACGGATGAGCCCAAGAACGGCGGGTTTCCCACGAGGTAGGTGAGGTCGGTGGGGAACACCTCGGCCCAATCGGTCGTGAGGGCGTTTCCCTCGCGCAGGTTGTCGAGGTTGCGCAGGGGCAGGAAGTCGAACTGGTATCCCGGCAGGATCTCCTGCGTCTTGCGCAGCATCTGCTCCTCGGTGATCCACAGCGCGGTCTTGGCGACCGACACAGCGAAGTCGTTGATCTCGATGCCGTAGAACTGGTCGAGGGAGACGCGGATGGGGTTGTCCAACACGCCGAAGAGCGCCGTCTGGTCGCCGTGCTCGTCCTCGATGATGCGGTTCTCGATGGTGCGGAGCTGGCGGTACGCCTCGGTGAGGAAGTTGCCGGAGCCGCAGGCGGGGTCGCCGATCGTGATCTTCGAGATCTTGTCGTGCAGCGCCTCGAGCATCTGCTGGCGCTTAGCCCCGGACCTCTCGCCCTCCGCCGCGTGGAGCTCGGCCCACAGCTCATCGAGGAACAGGGGTCTCAGGCAGCGCTCGATGTTCTCGACGCTCGTGTAGTGCATCCCGCGCGCATGGCGGGTCTCGGGGTTCAAGGTGCCCTCGAACACGCCTCCGAAGATGACGCCCGAGATCTCGCGCCAGTCGAAGCCGCGCGAGGCGTCCTCGATCGCGTCGGCGATCTCCTCGGTCATCTGGGGGATAACGATGGACTGATCGGAGAACAACCCGCCGTTGACGTAGGGGAAGGCAGCCACGTCGTCATCCGCGTACTCGTCGCGCTTGTCGTAGGGAGTGTCGATGGTCTCGAACAGCGCGGCGAGCTTTCTCCGAAGTTTGCTCGGGTCTCCCTTGCAGAAGTCGCCGAAGGCGAAGTGCGATTGCAGCAGGTCAGCGTCCTCGGCGTAGAGCAGGAAGATGATGCGGGTGATGAGGACGTTAAGGGAGCGCTGCTCCTCCTCGTCGGTGTCGATGTGGTGGTACTGCTTGCTGATGGCGTCGTAGAGGCGCGAGACGTGCCGCCCGGCCTCGACGGACAGCTCCTGCTCCTTATGGAGGCGGCTGGACGCCTTGGAGGTGAGGAAGCCCAGGAGGTAGAGGTGGTCGGGCAGCTCCTCGAGGGAGAACTCCTGCACGGTATCCTCGGGGCGCTCCTCGTCGAGGTCGTAGAGGCGGAAGGTCTCGAAGTTGCAGGTCATGAGCCAACGGGGGCGCTCGGAGTACGGCAGGTGCTGGGCGTACCACGTCGCTTGCTGGTAGGGGGTCTCGAGCCCGCCGTTTCGCGGCTCGGGCTTGTCTAGGTCGACGCCCACGGACTTCTGCTCGCACAGGAAGTGGTGGTCGCTCACGAACACGTCGATGCGGCGGCCGCGCACCTTGCGCTCGAAGTCGACGAACGTTGCCATGGAGCTCGACGGCACGCCGAGGACATTCACGAGCAGGTCCTGCCAGAACTTGGCGGTGTCCTGCTGCTCGTTGTTCTTACCATCGGGAACCTGTTCGAGAATCGACCGCCAACGTTGCACAAATTCCTTAGCGTCATATTTGGTGCCAGCCATAAAGACCTCCATCAAGATGATTGCCATCAATTCTAAGACAAGTGACACCCCGGGCGGTTTTCAACCCTTCCCACAGCCTACGGGTGAAATGCAGGACCCTTCGGCTATGGAAAGCGTTGAAAACCGCCTGCACCTCAAGTCAACTTGATGGATTCTTCTCCATAGAACATTCTTTCACCCCTATTTCACCCCTTTTGGATGAAGAAGGAAGGATGGATATAAAAATAGGTCAGAGGTTTAACGCCTCTGACCTGCGATTTTAAATGGTGCCCCCGGGCGGATTCGAACCGTCGACACCCGCTTTAGGAGAGCGGTGCTCTATCCCCTGAGCTACGGAGGCATGTTGTACTAGTGTAGCAGATTTACCCCTTTGCCATGTAGCGCATGGCCACTCATCGAGAAGGCTCTATAGCGAATAGTTTCCGAGGGCAATCCTCAATATCGGAAAGAATAACCCGGAATAACGCGAAATAATGGGACAAGCTTTCCCAACTGGCCCTCAAAAGGAAAATGCATCCCGGAATGAGAACAAATTCCGGGATGCATTTTCCGCCATCTATCGCCAACGATTAGCTGTCTCTGTGGAAAAGGCTCTTGATGGCAGCGGGGATGCTCTTGGCGCCCTTGGTCGTTACGTCGATAAAATCGGGCGAACGCACGAGCTTATCCTCGTCGACGTACTTGCGGACAGCACGAAGCGTCTCTTTGTCGTCGCGCGTCGAAAACGTAAAGTGACCGTTGTCCTTGGTGAAGATGGCAAAACGCGTGATCTTCTTGGTGCCGCGTAAAACCTCGGCGGCAATATAGTCGACCTCGTCCCACGGGATTTGAATATAATCCTCGGGATTGCGCTCGTTGTAATACTCGAACGCCTTATTGCCCACCATCACGTTACCGTGGCTGGTAAGCCCCATCAGGCAGGTTGCCGGCGTTGCCAAATCGACCGTGCTGTTCTGAGATTGCGCCATGCGCGCCTCGCCCTCCAAATAAAACAATCGGACCGCATCCAGTGTACCCACCGGGTGCGGTCCGTTTCAATGGCTCAAAAGCCCTTGCCTAGCAATTCTCGGTCTTAAGCCGAAGCGTGCTTACATGAAGCCGCAGAAGCGACCGATGATGCCGACGGCGAAGAGAGCCAGGATGATGACAATCGGGCTGACCTTCTTCTTGAGGAGCTTGCAGACCAGCAGGGTCAGGCACACGGCGGCAAGGCCGGGGATGAGCTGATCGAGGTTGGCCTGAAGCGTGGTGACCTTCATCTGATCAAGGGCGGTAGCACCGACGGAGTTGTACATCGTCAGCGCTTCCTTGATACCCTCGGAACCGGAGGGCAGGCTAGCCCAGTCGATAAAGGCGCCAGCAGACTGCTTGACCGTGGAGACGATCGGGGTGAAGGAAATGGACACCCAGCGCTCGACCAGGGCGCCGATGATGAACATACCCAGGATGGAAGCGCCCTCGGTGACCTTGCCCATTAGACCACCGGAGAGGTCCTTGGCGATGGAGGAGCCGACCTTGTAGCCAAACTCCTGCGTGTACCACAGGAAAGCGTAACGGATGATGTTCCACGCGAAGAAGAACAGCAGCGGACCGACGATGCTGCCGGACATGGCCAGGGAAGCGCCCAGAGCGCCCAGAATCGGGCGAAGGGTGAACCAGAAGACGGGGTCGCCGACGCCGGCGAGCGGGCCCATCATACCGACCTTGACGCCCTGAATGGCGACGTCGTCAATCGGGGCACCGTTGGCGCGCTCCTCCTCGAGAGCGAGGGTAACGCCAATGACGGGGGCGGAAACATAGGGGTGGGTGTTATAGAACTCCAGGTGGCGCTTAAGAGCGGCAATCTGGTCATCCTTGCTGGTGTAGAGCTTCTTGATCGCAGGGATCATTGCGAAGCACCAGCCGCCGTTCTGCATGCGCTCGTAGTTCCACGAGCCCTGAAGGAACTGATGACGGAAGCAAACCTTCTTGCGGTCAGCCTTGGTGAGCTGAATCTTGTTCTCTGCCATATGTATCACTCCCCTCCTACTCGTAATCGTTCAGAATGTCGCCGAGCGGGTCGCCGGAGCCACCGCCCATGCCGCCACCCTGCTTGGCCAGATCCTTAAGGCCAAGGTAGATGAGGGCAAGGGAGATGCCGATGAGACCAAGGGCTATCAGCGTGAGCTGAGGGATGGCAGCAAGGACAAAGCCGAGGACGAAGAACGGCCAGGTCTCCTTGGTGGCCATCATGTTGATGACCATGGCGTAACCGACGGAAGCGACCATGCCGCCGCCGACAGCCATGCCGCCGGACAGCCAGTCGGGCATAGCGTTAAGCGCGTTGGTAACGGCCTCGGCCGGGATGACGCACAGAAGCACTGCCGGGATGGCGATACGAAGGCCCTGCATAAGGATGGCAGCATACTGCCAGCGCTCGATGCCGGAGAAGTCGCCCTTCTCGGCGCAACCGTCCATGGCGTGAGCGATAGCGGTAGCAATGGTACGGCAGATCATGGTCAGGAACAGACCAGCGACCGACAGTGGGACGGCGACGGCGATAGCGGTGGTAACGGCCTTGGCCGAATCGGTGGCGCCACCGTTGAGGGCGAGCACCATGATGATCGAAGAAGCGACCGAGGCCAGAGCGGCGTCAGGCGCGACAGCGGCGCCGACGTTAGCCCAGCCAAGGGCCATCATCTGGAGCGAACCGCCCAGGAGGATGCCCTCCTGAAGGTGACCGGTTACGAGACCGATAAGCGTGCATGCCACGAGCGGCTGATGGAACTGGAACTCATCCAGAATGCCTTCCATACCGGCAAGCAACGCGACAATCGCAACAAGCAGAATAGTGATTGCAGACATGTATCGGACCCTCCTTTACTATGCTTGAGCGGCCAGTTCGGCCTTAGCTTTCTTCAACATGGCGTCGAGATCCTCGGAGGAATCCGAAGGAACCTTGCGGACCTCGAACTTGACGCCCTTGGCCTTGAGGGCCTCGAGAGTCTTAACGTCATCATCGCCCATAGCGACGGCGTTGGTGACGACGACCTTGCCCTTGGAGTGAGCCATGGAACCGATGTTGACTTCCTTGATGTCGACACCGGCCTCGATGGCCTTGAGCAGATCCTGCGGGTTCTCAAAGAGCAGCATGGCCTTGGTGTCACCAAAGCGCGTGTCCTTGACGACCTCGGCCATCTTCTTGATGGGCACGACGTTGGCATGGACTCCCGGAGGGGCAGCCTGCTCGATCATGGTCTTGCGGAGCTCGTCGTGAGCAACGCCGTCGGAAACCACGATGATGCGGTTGGGGTTGATCTGCTTGGTCCACGTGGTGGCCACCTGACCATGAAGCAGACGGGTGTCGATACGGACGTGGGCGATCTTGATGTGCCCATCGCCGATGACCGTTCCCGGAGGGATGGCGCCTGCAGGAGCAGCGGCGGCCGCAGCCGGCTTCTTCTCCTCGGGCTCCAGAGACTCGGGCTTGACACGCACGCCAGCCTTAGCCTCAGTCACGAGATGTTTTGCGATCGCATGTGCAGTGTTCTTTGCATCAAAGCGCTGCGAATATGCCTCGATGAGCATAGGCAGGTTGACACCGGTGACGATAGCCCAGGAATCGTGGCCCTCGATGAGCCCGCTGATCTGGTTGAACGGCGTGCCGCCCCACAGATCAACGAGGAAGAGCACCTGCTCCTGGTCCTCGAAGGAAGCGACTGCTTCCTCGACCTTGGCACGGAAGTCGTCGGGGCCCATGCTCGGCTCGAGCGAGACCACGGCTACAGACGGCTGATCGCCAAAGACCATCGAGCCCGTCTGCTTGATTCCAGCTGCCAAGTCCCCGTGGCTAGCAAGAACAATACTTACCATCACATAACCTCCTTTTTGTCTACGTATTTCCTACACGACATTAAGGAAGTATACCTGTTTGGTTTGTGGAATTATAGCTAAATTCGCAAAAGGTTGGTTTATTTATTTAAACGTCTATGTTTGTTACAAATTGATTACGTTACCGCTTTTTGACTCATTACACGCCAAGGCGTCGCACATCAAGCCATGCATTTTACAGATACAAACAGGCTGTTCATTAATATCGATTTTGGCAAGCGCGAATGCGCTTGTACTGCCGCTATTTTGTTTAAACAGACATGACTTGACTATTTTCGTGACTTATGATCTATGAAACCACTCAAAATAGTTGCGGTGGAATAGTTCTTGTTTAAGAGCCAGAAGGCTGATTTAGGAACTATTTCACCGCAACTTATAGGGGGTCCTAGACGATGCGGAGGGGGTTGGCGGCGTCGACGGCGTCGGGGGCGTCGGAGAGGCCGTCAGGAGCAGCATCTGCCGGGTTCTCGTCGGGGGTCTCAATCTGCTTGATCATGACCTCCTGGCCCTGCAGCAGGTATGTCTCGCCGCTACCGCAATGGGGACAGGTCTTGCCGTGCTCGACCGTCGCGTAGTCGCGGCTACACGCCTCGCAATGTGTCACGGCCTCAACGGGCTCCACGATAAGCTCTGCACCCTCGGTGATGGGCTTTTTATCTGCCGCCCAGCGCCAAGCGTCGAGCAGCAAGTCGGGAACGACGCCCGAGACCTCGCCCAGCAGCAGCGTGACGCTCGAAACGCGACGCACGCCATTGGCGCGCGCCACGTTCTCGACATCGCGAATGATGTGATAGACGATTCCGAGCTCGTGCACTTTTAATTCCTTCCGCCGTTCTAACGAACGGCGGTCGGCTTGACGCTGCGCGAGTCCCAGACGGGCGATCTGCCTTTCAATCGTCGGGCATGGGCAAAAGCCCTATGCCCTCCTCTTTCAAGGCACCTCGCCACGCCTGGGACCCGCTCGCTGTCCAACCGCCCTCTGCGCCGTTCACTTACTTGTTAGGTCTCTTACTTCTTCCCAAATTTGATCTTAATTGCACGCTTCAATGCGTACTTGCCCAGGCTTGGGAGCTTTTGCTCGTATTTGACCATCGTTGAGCACTCGGGGCGGTCGCGATCTAGATGGATGGCGTCGAACGCGCACTTGGTGGTGCACAGGCCGCAGCCGATGCACTTGTTGGGATCGACAATCGAGGCGCCGCAGCCCAGGCAGCGGGCGGTCTCGGCGCGCACCTGTTCCTCGGTAAAGGTCTCAACATACTCGCTAAACGGCGCAGCCTTCTCGCGCTCGCGGTCCACATGCGCAACCTCGCGGCTCGCGTTGTCGTAGCCCTCGAGAACAACGTCGTCGCGGTCGAACGCGGTATAGCGGCGCTGGTTGCGGCCGATGGTGAGCGTGGAGCCCGGCTGCACAAAGCGATGGATGGACACGGCGGCCTCGTGACCGGCGGCGATGGCATCGATGGCAAAGCTGGGGCCGGTATAGACGTCGCCGCCCACAAAGATGTCGGGTTCGGCGGTCTGGTAGGTCTGGGGATCGGCAAGGGCGCCCTGACCACGGCCAAGCTCCACCTTGGAGCCAGCCAGCAGGTCGCCCCACACGATGGACTGGCCGATGGACATGACCACGCGGTCGGCATCGACGCGGCGCAGGTCGTTCTCGTCGTACTCGGGCGCAAAACGGCCCTCGTCGTCAAAGACACGCGTGCAGCGCTTGAAGGTGATACCGCACACACGACCGGCCTCGTCCAGGTGAATCTCCTTGGGGCCCCAGCCGCAGCTGATGTGAGCGCCGTCCTCAACGGCCTCGCGACGTTCTTCCTCGCTGGCGGGCATCTGGGCCTCGCTCTCCAGGCAGAACATCTCAACGTGCTCGGAACCCAGACGGCAGGCGTTGCGCGCGACATCGATAGCCACGTTACCACCGCCCACCACGATGGTACGGCCGGGCAGCGCGTCGATCTTGCCACTGTTGACCTCGCGCAAAAAGTCGACGGCCACGGTCACGTCCTCGGCATCCTCACCCGGAATACCGGCAAGGCGGCCGCCCTGGCAGCCAATGGCAACGTAGAAGGCCTTAAAGCCCTGCGCGCGCAGCTCGTCGAGCGTCACGTCGCGACCGACTTCCACGCCATAGCGGAACTCGGCACCCATCAGGCGAATGATCTCGACCTCGGCCTCGATAACATCCTTCTGCAGCTTAAAGCTGGGAATGCCGTAGGTGAGCATGCCGCCCGGGCGCTCGTTTTTCTCGAACACGACAGGTTTGTAGCCCTTCTCGGCCAGGTAGAAAGCGCAGGACAGGCCGGCCGGACCGGCACCGATGATGGCGATCTTCTGGTCGAAGCCGCCGGCACGCGTCGGGGTCACCACGGGCGGGACGTAGCGGGTCGCGGCATCCAGATCGCGCTGGGCGATGAACTTCTTGACCTCGTCGATAGCCACGGCGGCATCCACACGGCCGCGGGTGCAGGCATCCTCACAGCGGCGGTTGCACACACGGCCGCAGATAGCGGGCAGCGGGTTCTCGCGCTTAATGAGTGCTAGGGCCTCGTCATAGCGCCCCTGTGCCGCAAGCTTCAGATAGCCCTGAACGGCAACGTGCGCGGGGCAAGCCGTCTTGCAGGGCGCGGTGCCGGACTCGTGCGTCTCGATACGGTTATCGTTGCGGTAGTTGGGCGACCACTTGGTGTGGTCCCACTTGGTGGCATCGGGCAGCTCCTGGCGCGGATACTCGGGCACCTGTCCGCCGGCCTTTTTGCTGCAGAGCTTCTGGCCGAGCTTGGCGGCACCGGCGGGGCACACCTCAACGCAGCGACCGCAGGCCACGCACTTGTCCTTCTCGACCTTGGCGACATAGGCCGAGCGCGACAGGTTGGGCGTGTTGAACAGCTGCGAGGTGCGCAGGGCGTAGCACACGTTGACGTTGCAGTTGCAGATGGCGAAGATCTTGTTCTCGCCGTCGATGTTGGTGATCTGGTGCACAAAGCCGTTGTCCTCGGCCTGGCGCAGGATGTCGTAGACCTCGTCGCGGGTCACGTAATGGCCACGATCGGTCTCGACCACGTAGTCGGCCATATCGCCCACGGCGATGCACCAATCGGCCGGGTCGTCGGCGCAGCCCTCACCCATCACGCGACGGCTCGCGCGGCAGCTGCAGGTGCTGGCGGCATACTTACCCTCGTATTTGTCGAGCCAGTGCTCTATATGCTCAATAGGCACCGACGTGCTCGCGGCATCGATAGCCTTCTCGACCGGAATGACATGCATGCCGATGCCGGCACCACCGGGCGGCACCATCGGCGTGGCCTTGGACAGCGGTCCCTTGGACGCCTGCTCAAAGAACTTGGCATAGACCGGGTGCTCCTCGAGCTGGCTCACGCGCATGTTGAGGAACTCGGCGGAACCCGGCACCAGCATGGGCAGCACCCACTGCTTGGCGTGCTCGGGGTTTTCCCAGTTGTACTCGAGCAGACCCGTGTAGCTCATGTCGTCGAGCATCTTCTCGATATCGGCTTCGGGCATGCTGGTGAGCTTGACCATCTCGGGCAGCGTATAGGGACGGCGCATCTTCATCTTGCAGAGCACTTCGGCCTGCTCGTCGGTTGCGGCCTCGGCAAACGACCAGTACTCGTAGCCCAGCAGCTCGTCGCGGTGCAACAGACGGTTGGTGCAGTGCTCGCACAGTTTGACGATGGCCTCGCGCGGATGCTCCGGTATCGGCGGCACGAACTCAGCGCCGATATCGGGCTCGGTATAGCTAATCCCCGGTCCGTTGAGAATCATGGTTGTCCCTTCTCTTGCCACAGCCCAGCGAGACCGCGGCACCCCTCTTTTTTGCAGGCCGGGCATGCCCCCATGCCGTTCACCCGCCATTAGTTGACATTGTGTCAAAAATAGTATTGACGAACCGTCAACAATATTCAAGACTGTCAGGCGAACGGTCAGGCAAAAGAGGATGAAAGGCGGCAAAACATGAGCAACAACACAGCAGATACCTCTGTGGTCGATGCCGTTCCCGCATCCGATAGCGCGGCAAAGCGCCTGACGGGCGACGAACGCCGTCGCGAGATCCTCGATGCCGTGCGCACCGTAAGCTCCGAGCTGGGCGTGTCCCACCTATCGGTATCGGCCGTGACCAAGCGAGCCGGCTGCACGCGTTCATTGTTCTACCACTACTTTGCCGATATGGACGCCGCCGTCACCGCCGTCATGGACGAGGCGATCGACGGCTTTATCTCCGAACTCGAGCAGTGGAACGCCGACCGCACCGTCGGCGATATCGAAGGCGCGCTCGACACCGTCGCCCCGCTCTTTAAGCGCCTGGTCGCCAGCGGCCACGAGCTGCCGAGTACGCTCACCTCAAGCAGCGGCGCGCTCTACGGCGGCTTTTTGCACAACGTGGTCCAGCGTGTGGCGCAGTATATCTGCGACACCACCGTGGTGGACTTTGTCGCCCATCATGAGCTACGCATCGACCATGTCTACGAGACGTTCTACACCCTCATCATGGGGTTGTTGATGTATATCCGCACGCACCCCGATGTGCCCGACGAGACGGTCAAGGAAATCATCGCCTCGACACTCCACATCGAGGGCTATACCGCCAAGTATCCGGAGCGCAAGCCCCAGAACTGACGACATTTGGCCAAACTGCCCGCGATCAGAAGAGGGGCCGCGGGCGTGTGAGAGGAGAGCAGCATGCTGTTCGATGTTTGGGGTAGCGATACCCTTATCCACTGGGCCGGCTGGGCCATAGTCTTTATTGGCCTGATCGTGCTCAACGAGGTCGGCCGCCGCACCAAGCTGGGCGCGGCAATCATCTTTGGCGTGGCTCCGCTGGCCATGACCATCTACTGCGTCGCCATCGCCGTGGGCGTTTCGCAGGGTGCCGAGTGGGCGCTCACCAACCCCACCCATGTGTACCAGAACAGCTGGTTCCACTACGCCAAGGTATACGCGGCGCTCGCCGGTTGCTGGGGCTTCATTGCCATTAAGTACCAGTGGGGAAAGATCGGCAAGGCGCATTGGTTCCGCGCATGGCCGTTTGTGATCGTCGCCATCAACATCATGATCGCCGTCGTGTCCGACTTCGAGAGCGCCTATCACTTCTTTGTCCTGGGCGAGTCCACCTGGGTCACCTCCGAAGGTGCCACGCAGCTGGCCGGCTGGAACAACGTGTTCAACGGCATCGCCGGTATCATCAACATCTTCTGCATGACCGGTTGGTGGAGCGTCTACGCCTCCGAGGATCAGACCGACATGCTGTGGCCCGATATGACCTGGGTCTACATCATCGCCTACGATATCTGGAACTTCTGCTACACCTACAACTGCCTGCCCACCCACTCCTGGTTCTGCGGCTTTGCGCTGCTGCTGGCGCCCACCGTCGCCGCCTTTATCTGGAACAAGGGCGGCTGGATCCAGAACCGCGCCTTTACGCTGGCCATTTGGTGCATGTTTGCCCAGGTGTTCCCCTACTTCCAGGAGGAGTCCATCTTTGTGACCCACTCCACGCTCGACCCCGGCGCCGCCACCGCGGTCTCGATTGCCGCGCTGGTCGCCAACGTCGCCGCGATCATCTACATCGCCTACCGCGCCAAGAAGCTCGGCCGCAATCCCTACAAGCAGGATGTCTTTGAGGGCACCAGCGATTGGGAGAAGGCCACCGCTCGTCGCGCCAAGGTCGATTACGCTCACGCCGAGTAACATGTTGGTCGCTGTTGGCGCCTGGGCATAGGCCCGCCCGCCAGGTTTTTCATCCAATGCCTCGCAGAGCCCCCGGAAAGCGTTTCGCTCGCTTTTCGGGGGCTTTTGTCGTTGCGTCTCTATTCATCTATTCAAAAACATGCGCATATATAAAATCGGATTTCAAATCATGAGGCGGCTCTATAGGGTCCTGTTTTTGGGTACAGTGTTGTCCCGATATTGAGCTTGGGGGATATATGAAAGATGAGACGACGGGCCAAGAGGACGCGGTCCAAGATGCAGAAGCGTGTGCCGAGGCCCTGGAGAGCCTAGACCGGATTTCGCTTGACGATGTTGCGTTTGACGATTCGAGCGTTGATGTGCAGGATGAGCCGGAAATCGAGGCGCAGCCCGATGATCAGGATACAGGCGACGTTGAGCCTGCCGAGGATGAGGCAGATCACGAAGACACCGAAAGCGAGGCCGACGACCAGCCCGGATCCGACACGAGCGAGGAAACCATCTTGCTCGACAACTTGCCGGCCGAAGATTCGCTGACCCGCGAGCTCCCTGGCTTAGGCTCTGCGCCTGCCGTGGACGAGACCATCGCCATGGGCGATATTCCCCTACCGTCCGTTCCTTCGGCACGCGAAGCCGAGGTTCGTCACCGTAAGATGTCGCCCAAGCGCCGCAACCTGATGGTGGCAGGCGTCGTAGCCGTCGCGCTTGTCGCCGGCGGCGCAGGCTATGCCGCTTGGAATGGATACCGGCAAGAGCAGGCCGCCGTGGTTGCCGCAAACGCCCATACCATGATGTCGGTGCAAATTGGCGTACATGCCGCGGGGCTCGACTGCTCAACTGGCTCCAAGATTCCCGTGCAGGTGAGCGGTCAGGATTCCGACGGTTCTTCCGTGAGCGAAACGCTCTACGTTGACGAGCACGGTCGCGGCATTAAGCTGCTGCCCGGCGATTACACGTTCTCCATCGCCGCCTCCCCCATCGCGGCCGACGGTACCATTTACACCGTGCCGACCACCAAGGCGCAGGTCACGATTAAGAGCGATGGGCAGGATTTGAGTGCCCAGGCCACCTTTAAGCTCAAGGTGCCTTCGGCCGACACGGTGACTGACGACCAGATCGATGCCGCCGCCAAGTATGCCGAGGAAGGCGGGGTGAACTCCGCCGCTGTCGCAAAGGTGCTCCAGCAGGCGGCAACCGCGCGCCGTGACGCCGCCGTCAACGCCGTGAGCTCCCGCGAGGCACAGGCGGCCCGCGACGCCGATGCTCGACATAAGGCAACGGACCTGTATCAGCTCGATATTCCCGTTGAGTGGTACGGCAAGGTCGCAACTTGGCAAAACGGAAGCACGCTATGCATCTATCTGGGCGACGACGCCAATACGCCGCTCGTGACGCTCGTCGCGGTGCGCGAGGGCGAGAGCTTTACGCCCGATGAAGGCGATACGGTTTTGGGTGCGGCCAATCTAGGCAACGGTTATACCGTCTACGCCAGCGGCCCCGTCTATCCGTACGTGGTGCCCCAGACCATCAACGGACGGACGCAGAACCCCGTGTCAACCTACCCCATGGACACGGCCATTGAGCTTGTCGAGCTTACGACCGGCAACCGCTATACGTATAGCCAGATCAAGAACGTGTTGGTCGGCAAAGACGGCAAGGCAGACACCGCGACCAAACTCGAGACCGACTACCTCGCCCAGATTCTCCTGCCGAGCATCAAAGCCCAGGACTAGCCGGCCCGAAGACAGCCGCCCAACGCAGTTGCGGTGAAATAGGGATTGTTTTTGCTGGTCAAACCGCAAAACAGTCCCTATTTCACCGCAACTTATTGGTGGCACTTAGCGCCACGGATCGGCTTCGAACAGCGGCTCGCGCTCGGGGCGGCGATCGCTGTAGGGATCGTAGCCGTCATCGTCCTCGTTCTCGGCACGGATGCAGGGGTCGCACGGCTTGGGCGCCGGTTTCGGCGCGGGCCTTGGTGCGGCGGACGCTATCTCAGCCGCCGGTGCGTTCGTCTTGTTCTCGTCTTTCATCTGCATAGCTCCTTGCATCGCATCCGTTCAACATTATCGATTGTCGCACGAAAAAGGGCGGCGGACCCAATTGGATCCGCCGCCCTTGGCGTTTAGAGACGGCTGGCAGATTTTAAGGCATGTCCCATAAATCTATTCGGCGTCGGGGACCTCATAGGTGGCCGCCGGCGTGTTGTCGCACACGACGGTAAAGCCGCCGTCCTTGTCGGCATCGACCGTCACCTGATCGCCCTCGCGCACCGTGCCGTCGATGATAGCGGCGGCGATGGCATCCACGACCTCGCGCTGAACCAGACGCTTGAGCGGACGGGCGCCAAAGACCGGGTCCAGGCCGCCCACGGCGAGCATCTGCTTGGCCGCCGGGGTGATGGCAAGCGTCATGCGCTCCTTGGCCAGACGCGCGCGGACGTCGGCGAGCTGGATGTCGACGATCTTCTCGATCTGCGCCATACCGAGCGGATGGAACACCACGATATCGTCGATACGGTTGAGGAACTCGGGGCGGAAGGTCTGAGCCATGGCAGCGTCGACCTGATGGCGCATCTCCTCCTCGTCCTTACCGGACAGATCGGCGATGGCCTTGGAGCCCACGTTGGACGTCATGATGATAATCGTGTTCTTGAAGGACACCTGGCGACCCTGGCCATCGGTCAGACGACCGTCATCAAGCACCTGCAACAGCACGTTAAAGACATCCGGATGAGCCTTCTCCATCTCGTCGAGCAAGATCACAGAGTACGGACGACGGCGCACGGCCTCGGTGAGCTGGCCGCCCTCGTCGTAGCCCACGTATCCCGGGGGCGCACCAATCAGACGCTGGACGCTGAACTTCTCCATATACTCGGACATGTCGATACGCACGAGCGCGCGCTCGTCATCGAACAGGCACTCGGCCAGCGCCTTGGCGAGCTCGGTCTTGCCCACGCCGGTGGGGCCTAGGAAGAAGAAGCTGCCGATGGGCTTGTCCGGATCGGAGAGGCCCGCACGGCTGCGGCGCACGGCCGCGGCAACGGCGGAGACGGCCTCGTCCTGGCCGATGACGCGCTTATGCAGCTCGCCCTCCAGGCCCTTCAACTTGTCGAGTTCGCCCTGCATCATCTTGGACACGGGCACGCCGGTCCAGGCGCTCACGACCTCGGCGATCTCATCGGAGGTCACCTGTTCGTTGAGGCCCTCGCCGTCCTGCTGCTTTTGTGCCTCGAGCGCGGCCTCGGAATCCTGAATCTGCTGCTGCAGGCCCGGAATCACGGAGAAGCGCAGCTCGGACGCACGGCCCAGGTCGCCGTTGCGCGTCGCGCGCTCCTCTTCGCTCTTGGCCTCGTCGAGCTGGCCCTTGAGCTCCTGCACGTGGTCGATGGCGTTCTTTTGGTTGAGCCAGCCGGCCTTTTGCACGTTGAGCTTTTCCTGGACCTCGGCAATCTCTTGGCGCAGGGCCTCCAGACGCTCCTTGGAGGCGTCGTCGGTCTCCTTCATGAGCGCCTGCTCCTCGATCTGCAGCTGGGTGAGCTGACGCGTGGTGGCGTCAATCTCGACCGGCATGCTGTCGAGCTCCATGCGCAAACGGCTTGCGGCCTCATCGACCAAGTCGATGGCCTTGTCGGGCAGGAAACGGTCGGCGATGTAGCGATCGGAGAGGTCGGCAGCCGCCACGAGCGCGCTATCGGTGATATGCACGCCGTGGAAGATCTCGTACTTCTCCTTGAGGCCACGAAGGATCGAGATGGTGTCCTCGACGGTAGGCTCGGAGACCATCACAGTCTGGAAACGACGCGCGAGCGCCGCGTCCTTCTCGATGTACTTGCGGTATTCGTCGAGCGTAGTCGCGCCAATCGCGTGCAAGTCGCCACGGGCAAGCGCAGGCTTGAGGATGTTGCCGGCGTCCATGGAGCCCTCGGTTGCACCCGCGCCCACGATGGTATGGAGCTCATCGATGAACAGGATGACCTTACCCTCGGACTTCTGTACCTCCTTGAGCACGGCCTTCAAGCGGTCCTCGAACTCGCCGCGGTACTTGGCGCCGGCGACCAGCGCGCTCATGTCGAGCTCGATAAGGTCGCGGTCGCGCAGGGTGCTCGGTACGTCGCCGGCCACGATACGCTGAGCGATGCCCTCGACGATGGCCGTCTTGCCGACGCCCGGCTCACCGATGAGCACGGGGTTGTTCTTGGTGCGACGGGACAGGACCTGGATGGTGCGGCGAATCTCATCGGTACGGCCGATGACCGGGTCGAGTTTGCCGGCGCGAGCGAGGTCACAGATGTTGCGACCGTACTGCTCCAGCGCCTCAAACTGCGTCTTGTCCTCGGCGGACGTCACGCGGTCATCGCCGCGCAGCTCCTCGTAGACTTGCTCGATGCGCTCCTTGGTGACGCCTGCGTCGCGCAGAACGCGGCCGGCCTCGCCCTTGTCCTCGGCAAGTGCCATCAGCAGATGCTCGGTCACCACAAAGCTGTCGCCCATCTTGGTGGCCTTCTTCTCGGCCTTTTCGATGACGCGGACGAGCTCGTTGGACAGGCCCATCTGCTGGCCCTCGCCCGAAACCTTGGGCGCGTGGTCGATGGCATCTTGCGTGGAGCGTGCGAGCTGAGCCGGGTCGGCACCAATGCGCTCTATGATCACGGAGATATTGCGCTCGCCGGCACCGAGCAGGGCGGACAGCAGGTGAATCGGCTCTACCGCGCCGGCCTGCGCGTCGGCAGCCGTGCTCATGGCGGTCTGCAGCGCCTCGCGCGACGTCATTGCTAGCTTATCGATTCTCATGGAATCACCTCTCTTGGGGCGGCCGCCCTACGGGGCGGCTTCACGTTGTTCGAGAAGTATTGTTGCCAGCTTTGTACGATCTTATACACAAATCTAAGTCTCTATATATAAGATTTTCTGAGTGATTAAGAGATAGGAAGCAGGTGCGCTCACCCGCTACGGCCTCGTCCCCTTACTATCTCAATCTGTAACATCTAGTCAGCAAATAGAGCTCTATCTGTTACAAATCGAGACGAACAGAAAACACCCGGATCAAAAATCTAAATCTGTAACACCAGGCCCACTTTTAGCGGCCAAGATGTTACAGATCGAGACAGACCGAAAACCACCACAAAGAGGGCAGGCACCTTTGTGGTGGTCGCGGTCTCTACTCCTTCGCCGAACCCGTACTTCCCGATTCGACGGTCCAGGGCATCTCATCCTCGAACAGCCATGTACGGGCAGACCCACTATCGCGTGCAGTCTGCGGGTCAGGCAAGCAGGTCTGTTTATAGGCATCTTGGATACACTGACCCATAAAATCGTTGAGCTCGGCCTGGTCGCCCTCCATGACATAGGCTGCATCGCCGGCCATGATGTAAATACCCGGACCCTCATTGCCCTCGTAACCCGGATCGTACGAGACATCACATAACTTTGCGCCGTTTGCAGTGTCCAGCTCGATGGAAGAGTGACATCCGCCAACCATGTCGTTCGCTTTTGCCCGATAGGACGCATATCCGTACCAACGCTTAAATGTTTTGCCCTTGAGTAGCTCGGACGCCCTATCGATCAGGCTTGTATCCGTGGTATAGCGCATGGCCCCAAGCTGAATACTCGGATAATTGCTAATACCCAGCACAGCCGGCTGCTCATCAAAATCAACGGTAATGGTCTCGGGCTTGTCGTCGCCGGTCAGAAGTTCGACAGATTGAGCCACAGGCTTGACCAACGGCTCCGTCACCGCAGCAGGTAGAAATGCCATACCGACAGCGCCCGCGCCAACCACAGCGATCGCAAGCGCCAAGACAATCAATCCAATACGGGCAGAACGGCTCACGGCAAAACACCCCACAATGCAAACCTTCGCCACCTGCACTAATGATACCGCCAGCTAACACTATTACCAAAAGAAGCCGCGCGCTCCTCACCACCACAAAGGGGACAGGCACCTTTGTGGTGGTTTTCGACGCTAACGGTCGACCATCTCGCGCCATGAGATTAAACTTGAATTGTTCTCTGAACATATCCATTTCTGCCTATCCTCAACAGATCTTTGTCTCGAGGAGCGCATATGAAGCCGTCTCATTCCACCGGTCGCAACGTCATCGCCATTCTCGCCATACCCATCGTGATGCTCTTCCTTATCGTCATCACGCCCTTTTCTTTTGGTATCGCCTCGCCCTTCGATCTTTGCGGGATGATCGACGCCGGCTCGCGTGCCACCTCGCTCTCCTTTGTCTGCCGTGGCGTGTTCTACGAATATAGAATTCCCACCGGAATTTGGCAGTCAAAGTTGCCACTGCTCGGTCAGATCGACGGATGCTCCCCCTATTTCTGCCTTGGACCTCAGGCGCTAAACTATCTAATCGACGACCAGCCACTCAACTCCATCACCCTCGCCTACGACTACGCACCAAACACCGATGAGCGCCACATGAACCAAGTCCTCGACAAGATGCTTGGACAGTGCGGGCTCACCGAGGAGGCCGGTCGAACCATCTATAGCAACCAGAAATTAAAGCGAACAGAACTCCGCCGTGTCGGAAAAATCAAAGGGCGAAACGGGGCCGCCTACTGGGATGCCTGGGCAACACGCGACAAGGGCGAATTCGGACACAGCACCTATATGGTCACCGTCTACACCAAAGACGGAATTAAGGACAATGTTGACGATTTCGCGTCATCCAAACTCGGCATCCCCAAAACAACCAAACCCGCCAGCCCGGATGAAATTCTGTAGAACCGACCATTAAATTGCCGCTTAACGAGCACGGCATCATCGAGCTCGCCCCCACCACCACGAATGGGACAGGCCCCTTTGTGGCGGTTCTCGACAAAAAGAAGCCGCCCCATTAACAGAGGCGGCATCAAGCAAGTCTATTTATTAGCGTCCCTCAAGACCCAACGAGAACGCAGAAATGTAGCCCGGGGCTTACCCTTTCCCGAACGCGACCCTCGCGAAGCGCGTGAGCGGGCGGGAAAGGATAAGCCCCGGGCGGACAATTAAGTGCGTTACTCGGCAGCGGCCTTGAACTTGTTGTAGTTGATCAGGCAGCCGGCCTTGACGATGGCACGCTCCTCTGCCGTCATATCGGCAATGTAGAGCTCAATCTGCTCGACCGCGCCGTCGGCGCGCACCACGTAGGCGGCGATGTCCTTTAGGTCGCCATCGAGCGCGGCGCGGATACCCGGCACAAAGACGTAGTCTCCCACCTCAAAGTTGGGCTCGGCCTCCATCTGGAAGGGCACCATGCCCCAGTTCATCACGTTGGAGCGATAACGCTTGGTGGCGTACTCGTGGACGATGTTGGCCAGGCCGCCAATTACGCGCTGGCAGCTCGCGGCCTGCTCGCGGGCAGAACCGTCACCGGGCTTCTTGGCATAGAGCATGGAGCCGTACTCAGTCGT